>PVBE012275768.1_pt1 | contig 144136 bp, 119 predicted proteins | sample 1631181 | NCBI WGS metagenome assembly PVBE01 (sample SAMN08397723, study PRJNA350692) | Marine metagenome, whole genome shotgun sequencing project. | isolation source: water | place: Pacific Ocean | collected 2012-04
AGCTCTGCGTATATCGCGAACTGTCTTCTCGGCACTTCCTTTCTTTCTCATCATCGTTTCCTCTGGGGATTAACGATGAGCCAAAAGTGTCTCTTATGCAATCAGGTGATTATGTCCAACTGGGGCTGACGGGGTACAGTTGCATCCACGAAACTGGAAATCAAATTCGGACCTTTTCCAAAAAGAACACGCCCCAGATTCATGGGAGCAGATGGCAACAGCCATACCAACACCGCTGGCATCTTATCCATCTGCAGAATTGGAATTATATAGACATTCTGAATTATTGACTATGGATTCAGAATCTCATGTAAATACGTGCAGTCATGATAATAAAGGAGAAGGAAGGACTATATTTTTGATCAGTAGCGAGATTTAGGTTAAAGGGGACGGAGAAATGATCCCTCCTTCCCCTTTTAATGCCTCACGGCGCGGGTTCGATACGCAGTAGCGCGCCGTCTTCTTCGGCCGTCAGCAGGTACAGCAATCCATCGGGGCCTTCGCGCACTTCCCGGATCCGCTGCCTGAGCTCAGCCAGCATCGACTCGCGGCGCAATTCCTCGGTCCGCTCGTTGAAGACGATCCGCTGCAGGTGGCCCGTACCGGGTATGCCACCCTGGCGAAGCGATCCGACGAAGAGGTTGCCTCTCCACGCAGGGAACCGGTCGCCGGTATAGACCGCCATACCCGCGGCCGCGATCGCGGGCAGCCACACCAGGAGGGGCGATTCCATCCCCTCGCGGGTCGGATGCTCGGTAATCCGGTCACCGGAGTAGTTGCGTCCGAAACTGATCTCCGGCCATCCGTAGTTGCGGCCCGGTGCGAGGATGTTGACCTCGTCGCCGCCGTTGGGCCCGTTCTCGTGTTGCCACAGCTCCCCCGTCTCCGGGTGGAGCATGAGACCCAAGGTGTTGCGGTGTCCCAGGGTGTAGATCTCCGGCCGATAACCTCGGTTCACGAACGGATTGTCCGGTGGCACTGTACCATCGTCTTCTAGCCGAAGGACTTTGCCCCGAAGGCTCATCGGGTCTTGTGCGGCATTCCCGACCCGGCCGCCCGTGGACATGTAGACCTTGCCATCACGACCGAAGGCGACACGACCGTTGAGACCCGAGTTGCCCTCGTACGCCTCGGTCACGACGAGATCTCTAACGCCAGTGAGCGCTCCCGCCTCCAGCCGGCCCACTGCCAGTGCCGGGGCTCCCCAGTCGTTTTCCACCGGCTTGGTATAGGTCAGGTAGACCAAGCTGTTCTCGGAAAAATCGGGATGCAGCGCGACGTCCATCAGGCCACCGTTACCGTCGGTTCTGACCTCAGGCACGCCCGAGATGGCGTCCGGGTCGAGCACACCGTCGCGGACGACTCGAAGGCGGCCGTCTCGCTCGGTAACGAGCATGCCACCGTCGGGAAGGAACGCGATGGCCCAGGGTTGCGAGAGGTCTCTGGCCACTACGCTGACGCGGATCTTGTGCTGCTCAGCTGTATCGAAGACCCAAGGTCCCGCCCCCAGCGGTGGTACCGGGACGCCGATCGATTGTCCGTGGGCGTGGCCGCCCACGAGCAGGCCGAGCAACAACAGTCCAGCGATACGAGTGAAACGTTCGACGTTCATAAAAATCTCCTCGGCCGAAAGGGAACGTAGGGATTCGTTTTTATAAAGACAACATAATTATTCAATTTTTAATTCCTCCGTCCCCCTTTTTGCTGCCCCAATTTACTGTGGTGTATTTTTGCTCCGAACGCTTCGATCCTTTTAACACCCCCGATTCAGTCCGTGGGATACTCGCGCAAGATCTGGCCCGCAATTTTCGACGGATCGGCGCCGGGAATCGGCTCAAATTTCTGTACGCGCCCGGCGAAACAATCGGCGATGTAGAGATTGCCGTCCTGATCGGTGGTCATGCCGTGTGAGCAGGCCAGGCGCCCCGCTTCAGTTCCCGGCGCACCCCAGCCATACAGGTAGTTTCCATCCTGATCGAATTTCATGAATCGGCTGGTGGGCGCGTTGCCGACCCAGATGTAGCCATCGGTGTCGATGAAATGGTTTACCAGCAGTGTGTTCTGGCTTTCGGGCCAATGGGTTGAGCGCAGCGACCACATGTCCAGGAAGTTGCCGTTCTCATCGAACACCTGCATGCGTTCGTGACCCCGATCGATCACGAAGAGGCGGCGATCGGCGCTGATGGCAATGCTGTGGGGGTTGTTGAATTCACTTGGGCCGGGGTTGTCCGGGTCAGCCGGTGCCGAGCCCCAATCCATGATGAAGTTCCCGTCCGGGTCGAACTTGGCAACGCGCTTGCCGCCATAACCATCGCTGATGAAATAGGTGCCGTCCGGCAGCCAGGCAATGTCCGTAGGGCGGTCGAAATTGTTTGGCCCACGGCCACGCACGCCAAGCTCGCCGTGTGAATACACCAGTTCGCCGTCATAGGTGAACTTGTAGATCATGTGCAGCTGGTCATCGATGATCCACACGTGCTTTTCCGGGTCGTAAGGGCTCATCTTGATCTGGTGCGGTCCGCGCCCGCAGGGTTGTTGGCCGAACAAATCGTTCATATGGTCCCAGTTCTCGATGTGATTGCCCTCGCCGTCGACCACGAAAATCGAGTGCTCCCAGCGGCGCTGATAGCCGCGTCGGTTCTGGGTGGGATTACAGGTCGAAGACAGGCCGTCGGTGGTCGGTGGTGCATTGCCGACGACATCGGTGGCGCCGTAGGACTGCCACGGATCCATGCCGGGCTGCAGCGGCAGTTCGCCGCGCATGGCGATCCAGATGCGATCTGGCGATTCCGCGTACACGCCGCCGAATGAACCCCAGGTCCAGCCGTCATGGGAGTGTTCGTCATCGGGGAGCGGCTTTGGCCAGTCCGGCACCACCCGGTAAGGACCGGTCGGCCAGTCGTGGAAGCCCCAGCGTTCACCGGAAGAGCCCGCCCCGGCGCTGGCCGTGGGAACACTGGTATCCGGGTTGTCGGCCGGAGCGCATCGCACCAAAACGGCGAGAATGATCAACGGGAGCAGTAAGCGAAACAAGTGCGAAGTGTGACGGAACAGGTTCATAGGGCACCTCCGTGGTGAGGCAGCGATAAGGGCCCTCAAATGTAGCTCTGCAAGCCCGGAAAAGAAAGAAATAAATAGGGAAGATAGGGATAGATTTATTTTCCTGCCCCTATTTTCCGGATTCTAAATTTCCAGAGGAAAATAAATCTATCCCTATCTTCCTTTCACTCAGAACCAATCTGATGGGTAAAACTCGCCTGGCTCAGGTGATTGGATTGCTCCAGAACATCCGTGCCTGTTGTATTGAAAATAATACTCCAGGTGTAGTCACCGATTGGAATGGTATCAGGTAGTATCAGTCGCAAGATTTCTGTCTCGGGCACAGTATCCGGAGCCCAGTTCGACAATAAAGGCACAGGAACAGCAGAGATAGTGGGAAGTAAGTCGCTCAGGTATAAAGGGCCGACACCCGGGCCCTCCACGGTGAAATAAATATCAACATTGCCAAGCGTGCTGTCCGTCTCATTGGTTTCCAGAAGAATGAAGAAAACGAATTCCTCATTGAAGGCAAATGTTGGTTTGTTCGCTCTTACGTTTAAGCCAAAATTCGCTCTTTCTACAATAGTAAACTGGGTCTCGGCGGTGTTATTGCTGAAGCGGTCATCTGCCTGCATGGATGTGTGATCCGCATCATCAAAAGATGAAACCGCGCTTACCACATTGCGCCGACCCGGGCTGTCCGCCTGAATCGACAAGCCCAATGTGCTGGTCCCCTGATCCTGAATATCATCGAGCGCACAGGAGATATTGAGACCGGTGATGGTACATTGATCAAGCATCTCATTGCTCAGCATCATGCCACTGGCCAGATAAATCTGTAGCAACACATTGCGAGCCGTATTGTCTTCGAGCTGGCCACCGAGGTTGGTCACATCCACTGTCAGGTCGATTGCGGAACCCTGGTTTACGCTCAGATAATTTGTCTGCTGCTGAATCTCCAGGTCTGGCCCCCGAAGGCACCCACGGGCTCGAAGACGCTGAGCGTATAACGAATAGTTGCGCCTGCCACCTGCGGGTCATAATTGTGTACCTTGGCGAAATAAATGCCATCGGCTTCTGCCTGAAAAGAAAAAATCTCATCATCACCATTGGCGCCATCGTCTACTACTCGCTCAACGGTATCCTTATCAAGCCCGGACAGGGTTAAAACAGGATCTGCCGATGGACCGACCTGTTTGATGGTGATTTCGTAGAAACTTCCGCCGCGTACAGCGAAGCGAAACCAGTCCTCGTCACCGGCGTCATGAAATGTTCTGCCTTTCACTAGCTCATTTCTGACAAATACCAATGACGCAAACTCTATTGTGTCGTCATTCTCAAAGACATCGCCCTGGGCCAACGAAGCAACAGGATAACTGCAAAGAGTAACCAGAAATAAAAATGTAAAAAACTGCTTCATGCCTTTTTTCTTTCAGTGTTATTAGTAGATTACACTAGTGGGGTCAGGGACTGCAGCCTGACGGAGAACCAGTCACAACATCATCCGGGGCTGCGATCCTGATTGGAGTCGGAACGTAGATCAGGCTACTGCGTTCATCCAGAGCGGTTGCCGCACAAGGTGATTCCAGAAGTGGCACAACATCAGCAAAAGCCGGCTGTAGCACGCCCAACACACCGGTCACGGCATTGTCTGGCGCGAAGATCCTCACTTCCCCATCGTTACCCAGTTCGGAGGTAGCACTGATCAGACTGTTTCTGTCGCTCAGAAAAACCTGTGAATCCAGCTCGATGATGCCGCCATCTCCGGCTATCGCCTGCGCAACAATTCTGCTGTTGTTTGTAATAATAAATACCGGGTCAATTGTCACATTTCCGCCATCATCACCTACAGAGTCGCCCCGGGCAGAGGCGGTCAGCTCACCATCGAGCAAATACAGGCGGTTGATCGCATCGACACTAATATTTCCACCGCCTGACTGTTCAGAGTCAGTGCGTATTCTGCCACCGCTAACATCGATATTGATCAGGGCATCGAGATTAATATTGCCTGCGAATCCATCCGCCGATGCAGCAGTCGTTATGCTGCCGCCTGAGGTCAATTCAATATCAGCCGCATTCCCGATGATATTTCCGCCTGCAGCTGTCGAGGTGGTGTTGCTATTGATCTGAGAGTCTGCGCCAGCAACACTCAATAATCCCCGTACCGAAAAATTGATCGTGCCGCCAGTCCCGCCACCTGCCGTATCGGTGTTCAACGCGCCTCCCGAATCGAGGGCAAGCGCATTACTGTCAATTATTATCACTCCGCCCTGGCCGGCGCTGCCGCTCAGAACCGATGAATTGACTTCACCCAGATTACTCACCGATACCAAATCTGAGTTAATGCTAATCGATCCGGCGTTACCCGAATCCTCAGTTCGCACATCGATGAGACCGCCGTCGATTAACAAATCACTGCTTATTATATCAATGCTACCGCCATTACCCTGACTGCTGGTGAATGCCAGGATTTCACCCGTTACTGTGAATGTAGCGGTGTCGATATTAATAGTACCAGCATTGCCTGTTCTGCTGGTGCTGGCTGACAGCGTGCCGTTATGAATGAACTGGTTTGCGACAATATTGATTGTGCCAGCATCATTGCCGGAAAATGTGCTCGCTGAAATCTCGGCGTCTGCTTCAAGCACAAGATCGGCCGCTAGAACCGTAATATCACCTCCGGCACCTGAGCCGGGAAACAATGAACGGGATTGTAAAGACCCGCTCAGCAAATCCAGTTTCGGCGTCTCGATAGCTATGGAGCCCGATCTTCCCGCAAGACCGAAAAAAGCGGCAGATGAAACCAGGATGCCCGATGCATCACCAGCTTCGCTGCTGTTGCCGATTGTTACGGAATCGGTGGCATTGATGATGATGTTGGCACCATTGCCAGCGGTGGCAGTTTGCCCTCTTATCTCTGCGTCGCCTTGCAGTTGCAATGACCTGGTATCGAGAGTAATCGATCCACCATCACCAAATGATCGTGTTATGGAAGAGATAGCTGCTTCATTCGATAACACGACTTCATCAGCGGTGATGGAAATCTGTCCTCCGCCACCGCTGGTGTTATTGTTGGACGCGATAATACTGTTCAGGCCATCGATTTGTAGCGTGTTCACATCGATAAGAATATCACCGCCGCGTCCACTGCCGGCGGTGGTATCGGTAGTAATACGACTCGCGTTAACGAGATTCAAGCTGCCGGATGCACTCACAGAAATTCCAAGCCCGTCGTTATCCCCGGCCGTATCCGAAAAGATGTTGGCAGCATCCATCCGCACGGAATCGGCCAATAACGTAATTTTTCCACCGGCATCGCCAGACGTTTCAATGTCGGCATTTAATTTCGATGCCTGGTTACGTATTACGATAGATCCCAGCCGGGCACCGCTATCCAGCAATCCATCAACCCGTTCATCATCCAGGCGAATATCGGAGGCGGCCTCAACCGCTACCAACTGGACCGGGGTGTCAGGCAATGATAAGCGACTATCAACAAGTTCAATGCTGCCAGCATACAGATGCAGAGAATCCAGATCAGACAGTGTGCCACCACTCTCGCTCGCGGTGACAATCTCCGAGCCATTAAATGTTATCGAAGCTGGCAGGGAGTTGAAGCCGAATACTTCCGGCGCTGCGACAGTTATCTCGCTGTTACCTGACTCTGATATCAATAACTGGGTACCGTCGCCGAACTGTAATGTATCGGCGGTCGATACATAGAGTGCACCGTCCACCGAGATGGCTGCCTCAGGCCCAAACATCACACCGTTAGGATTTAACAAAAACAGATTGGCCTGGGCAATAGACGAGCGCAGTAATCCATTGATCTCACTCGCCTCATTCCCGGCGACTCGAGCCAACACATTGGAGATTGTTGAAGGGCCAGTAAATGTAAGCGATTCACCGCTTCTGATATGAAAGCGATTAAAGCTGTGCAGCAAATTGCTGCCTGCCAGTAATCCCTGCTCGGGCGATATAACGATTTGCCCAGATAAGGACTCGGCACTGCCTAGCAGTGTAACCTCACTATTACTCACCGTTGGCAATATAGCCAGTGCCATCCCGCCAAGCAGAAGCGCAAATTTCCCCATCACTGAATTTTTCTCAGAAGTCATAACTTAAACTCAGATAGACGCCGTCATCCTGCAACTCATGACCCTGCTTGCGCTTGGATTCCAAACAGGAAGCCCAATCCAGGCGGGCAGACCAATTATCACTACTGGCAACAACCAGGCTTATTCCGACACTGGAAATGGAAGCAGCCCGATCGATATTGGGGTAGCGTTCGCTATCCCACGCGCGCGCCACACCCACATTGGGCACGAGAGTAATAAAATAGCCCTGCTCCTGTAATTGATTTAGAACGGGAATTTGATAATCCAGCAGCAAATCCCAACCGTTGTCTTTCAATAGCTGGTTCTGCCGATAACCCTTGACGCTGCGATATCCACCCAGGGGCAATCGCTCGAAGGATTGCAACGAGTCATGAGTGAGCTGGCTGTTCATTCTCAGCGACAGTACTGTGCCACCGCTTAATCTGGTTAAGATCTCAAACTGGCTCACCAGGGAATCAAACTGGCTGTCAGGCTGACCACCAATTTCCGTTGCATCCCAGGCGTCTATGCCATGACGCCAGGTACTGGTCAATGCCCAGGCACTATTTCTGCCCTGATTTTTTAGCTCGATCCCGGCATAGGCGATCGAGGCTCTGGCTTTACCATTTATGGAGCCAAGGGAAAAATCAAAACCTTCGCCAAGCAGTGAGGTGTCGCTCTGTTTTTTCTCCACACCCAGTGTGAAGGCTAGAAAATCACCACCGAAAAAATTAGTGCTCTTTGTTAAGGAAAATCCCTGCGTATCTGTTTCACTCTTTATATCAATCTCGGCAAATGGCCTCTCGACAACCACCGTGTCACCGGAAGAATAATAGGCGGTTACGGCCAGGTCGAGAAATTGAATCGGCATGGAATAGGATGCACTTACGGCTTCATAGCCGTCGCTTTTACCCAGATTGAGGAAAAGCTCATCGGCCAGACCCAGTACGTTAAGGTGACTCATGGAGAGCTGCACCTGTTCGGATCCAATACTGGGCGAGAGGTAGTTATTGGTGCTTATGGCAAAACTTAGCGGATCGCTCTCGGCAACCTCAAGGTCAAGCACAGCAATCCCTCTGTTACTCGTCGGGCGTATCTGCCCTTTAACTGTTTCGATCCGGGGATCGTTCTCCAGCTTTAGCAGGGCATCTTGCAAATTTGTAACATTGAACGGTTCTGCCAATTCCGTGCGGATCGCATTTTCTATATATCGCGTGGAATATCTTCCGCTGTTCTCAATAGCAATTTCGGAGAGAACACCTTCCACTACATTTATGTTAAGCACGCCAGCGGAAATATTCTGATCCGGCAAATACGCACCGCTGGTGATATAGCCTGCTTCCACATAGTAGTCTGTGATCTGTGAAGTCAGATCTACCAGGTCTTCTATATATAATATGCGGCCAGTAAACTGATTAGTGATCCGGGCTAGTGCAGCCGGTTCGGCCGCCGCTGCGCCTTCTATACGAATGTCCGAGACAAAATTTCCCTCTACAGAATCTTCAGCCGCAACCGCGGCAGTGAGGGAGCCAAAAAGCGATAAGCCGATGACACTGCTCAGCAAAGCACCACATCGGATAGCGGATGTGAATCTATCGAGGTACATCAATTCCAGTTCCCCACAAGGATGTATGGACTCCAGAAATTGGGATGCTGGAAGCGTGCTTCAGCCAATAATTGCAGCTGGGCAATACGCAGCGCATCTGCTTTCGAATTACCGCTATTCAGTGCCTGATAAAATGCAATCATTAGCTGAGAGGTGGCCTCATCGCTTATGGTCCACAAGCTGGCCAATGAGCTACGCGCGCCGGCCTTCAAACTGACGCCAGCCAGTCCCAGTACCGCTCGCTCATCACCTGCCGCCGTTTCACAAGCACTAAGCACCAGCAGATCCAGCGGTTGATCTGCATAGCGACGAACGCCGACAGTTTCCTGTAGCGAGTTCAGATTCAAAGTGCCATCGTAAGTCAGAATGAAGGACTGCGACGGGTCGCGATCGAAATAGCCGTGAGTAGCAAGGTGCACTGCGGAGTAGTTACCCACCGCTAGCCGGTTCGATATCGCTTCCAGTGAAAACTGTTGATTCAACATGGTCTCACCGCTATTGATTGCCGCGATTCCTGCTATTTCTGTCCCCACATTGTCCAACGCAATAAAATCGAAAACAGCCTCAGAGACCCCGCCCAGTAGGGTTGTTTCGGTATCGAGGTTCTCCTGTGAATCAGTCAATTGCAGACCCAACGAAGTGACAATGGAAAATTCTTCTACCAGGTAGCGCTCACCGCTGTGCAGAGCGGACATCGGGATAGGTCGCAATGTAGAAGCGGTGATATAGACTATTTTCTGTACGCCCAAAGAGGTCAGCTCAGAGACATAGGGTCGCGCTATCCAATCGTATAACTGCCCTGCTACCTGCAGCATTTCGTCCTCACCGACACTCACGAATTCAAGCATGTCCCGATAGTCCAGCACGGCGTCTGACAAGGACTCTGCGTTTACGTCGACTGGATACAGGCGAAGACCCGAACTCAAGCGAACCAGCAACATCAACTGATCGGGAAGAATTATTGGGTAGACAACCGCAGTGTCATCGGCAACGGAGTCCAGCGCCATGAACTCGGTAGGCAAGAGGCAGTCGTCAGAGAAATAATCCAGTATCTCCGACTTGTTAAAAGCCTCAAGTGTCTCCTGCACCAAAGCCAGATAGTTTTGTTGCGAACTCTCATCAACTGCTGCCATCGCCTGGGTTAGCAGTAAATTAATATACTCGGTATAGACCGGCGTGACCCTTTCCTGAAAAGTAGTCAGCGTACCATTTAGCAACTGCCCCTGAATGTCGGTCAAGGTTGTAATAGCGCGCGCATAATTGCTTAGTGCCGGGTTGACTTCATTCTGTTCGGCCTGGATTCTTGCCAACTGCCATTGCCAACGGTAGAGCTGATTCGAAGCTCCGAGCTCAGCGCTAATACGCAGTGCCGCTCTGGTCAAATCGAGTGCCTCGTCAAATCGATTCTGCCGCAGGCGCAGTGTGCCGAAATAACCCAGTACATATCCTGTCGCTTGACCATCATCAACAAGCTGCGCCTGGCTGAAAGCGAGATAGGCTTCGAGAACAGGCGTGTATTCAGCTAGCGGAACATCAAGTGCAGATACCAGTGAGCCGGCTATCTCGAGTTTTAGATTTGCCTCTAGTGCGGCATCACTCACTTCGGCAATATGACGCTCGAAATTTTCCAATTCTTCTCGAATCGATAGCGGATCTATGCGAACAGCGAGTTTTAACAATTGACCATGCAACTCTGCACGCGCCTGATGGCCGTCTTCCGGCAGTGACTCGAGAGCTATTTGGTAATTGCGCCGGGATTCCTGCAAATTACCTGCCTCCGCTTCCAGAACGGCGATCTCTTGCAGAAATGACACAGAACGCGTCGCCGCTCCGGTTGACTCAGCTAGACGTACCGCTTCAGACAGCATTGAAATAGCCTGGCCACGGATACCAAGACTCCTGAATTGGTTAGAAAGATTTTCTAACAGCTCGAGTTGCTCGGCAGGTTGCAGATCGGTAACCAGCGCATTATCGGCAGCAACCTGTAAATACCTCGCTGCTGAGCCGCGTCGATTAGCAGCTACCGAAGCATCACTTAGAGTTCTTGCAATGGAAACAAGCGATTCATTATTACCCGCTTGTTCAAGAAGGGGCTCTAATTGCTGGGATAGTTGTTGCGTGAGAGCTGAATTCCCATCGCTGATTGATCTTTGCGTTCTGGCAACTAAATCGCCGACATCTTGAGCCAGGATAAGAGCTGGGAATGCACTAACAACCAGTGCACAAAAAACCAGTTTGGGAATAGGTCTTTTGATACGATTTGTCCTTCTGTCTCGGGACGGCTTCTTATTGGTCTTAAGGTGTATTGTCGAGCTGAGTAAATCTGGCCGCCTTGATATTGCAGTCATTCCGGCCAGTCCGATGAATCAATGTACACTATCACCCTGCGTATGACCAGACTGCCTGACGAGCCGATTATGGGGTTTCTGACAGCTGATTGATCAAATGATGTTGACATTGTGCTCTTGTGGCAAAAGAATACACTTACATAGTGTGAATCCACCTCTGGATTACAGTTAGAAAGCTATTTTGTGGTTAACGAGTGCAGAAAGAGGTTCGAAACTATTATGAAAATTAAGGGCTTACAATTACTTCTATGCTCCATCATGATCCTGGTGAGTACTCAGCAGGGCTGGGCTCAGGGGAGTCCCATCGCACGGGCAGTGCCGTTGGAAGGTACTTTGGAATACAAAAAGGGTGACAATAACTGGGCCGCGGTGACCCGTCCGAAGTATCTGTTCGAAACTTATTCGATTCGAACACTTGAAAACTCGTCGGCCAGGTTGGTATTACTCTCAGATAATACCTCCGCCCTCCTCTCGGCCTATAGCGAAGCGGAAATCAGAGGTTCCTCTATCGTCGTCGTCAGAGGCGAAATGGGCGAGACCGAGGATGAAAACAACACAATTCTGGCGAGTCTTTCAACCAAATTTGAAAATGCCCAACGTTTCATAACGGTGCGCAGACAGAGCCCTTGCGATGAAATGGTCAGGCCAGCAAATGCAATCAGCCTGTCAAACGAATATCCAGAGTTGGTCTGGAAAAACGCCTGTCCAACTTATTCCTACCGATTAACCGTTGGTAGTTCCTCTTTTGATGTTCCTCCCGCCGGGGAAGCTGACCTGGTTCGATATGCTGTTAGTGGCCTGGGCAGTGGTGAATATGAATACAAGATTGAGGTGCTCGACCGCGGCAGAACTTTGTACTCACCGAGGAGTTCCAGCACCCTGGTCTGGATCGATGACGCCACATCTACTGAATTGAGCACTGCGCTGGATCAGCTTGATAACGATATTTTCCTGATGGCAGATTTGCTTGAGTCGCTTAATTTGCTTATTCCCGCACTGGATTTATATCGCGAGTTTTTCAACTCAAATACCGAAGATAATGATATGCGCCCGTTTCTTATCATGTCGTATGCCGGTCTGGGTCTGCAGGATTTACAAGCGGATGAAGCCAGACTTTATAACATGCTAAATGACGGATAATTGCTTTGCGATTACATGGTGATCACCGTCTTTCTGAACAGCATTGCCCTGGTATGCTGCTTTCGTTAGCCCACTTCATAGCCATACCAAGCTGATGCTGGCTGCACTAACAAAGCGTTATGATATTTTAGTAACCATCTTTCTATTCGGCCTGGCACTGTTGGCTGAACAGCTATCGCTTCTGGCTTTCATTGAAAGCGAAACACTTGGCTATCGCCATATTCTGAGAAACAGTCAATCCAATCTTGAAGCCAATGGCCTGCATTCAGACATTGTCCTGATCAGTCTCGATGAGATTTTTTATGAAGAATATGAAAAATTCCCGCTGACCCGGACTGACCTTGCAACTATAGTGACAAGATTGCATTCGATGGGTGCCAGTGTGATTGGCGTTGATATGCTGCTGGATTACAACAACGCTTATAACGAAGATCCCATATTGGAAAATGCCCTTAGCGACACCAGCAATGTTGTACTCGTTTCGATTGCAGAATTTGAAGGTGAGAATTTAAGCAATGAAGTTCCACCAATAGAGCGCTTCGCCAGCTTAACTTCCCAGGGATATTCCAATGTCAGTTCGTACAGCGCAGTGGGTGAGAGCATCGTCAAGTTAGACGTAAATGCAGATGCCGCTTCGAAAGACGTCTGGCCTTTCTCGATCCAGGTTATAGCAGAGCATGTCGGTCAACGCGCCGGGTTGGTCGGTCGCTCTCTGCAGTTTGGTGACGTCGAGGGCCTGGTTCTGGATGCAGACTACGCTTTCTATATCGATTACCCCAGCATGCCGACATTGGGCGGTGAACCAATGGCAATTCATGAATCCGCCGGTATCTCAGCAATGGATATTCTGAGCCTAAGCCCCGATGAGTTACTCGATTTAAGTTTTCTTGTACGCGACAAGATCGTATTGTTTGGTGAAACATCGGATTTTGCACTGGACTCCTATCAAACTCCTGTGGGAAATTTATATGGTGTCGAAATTATTGCAAGCCAGGTAAACACCCTGCTAAAGGAAGGCCCGATTGGGAATGCGTCGCTGCTGGCTAATACCCTGTTAGTTCTGACTCTGATGCTTGCTATCATATTGACTACTGGCTTAACCCGACCGATCATACGCTATAGCATTTTCGTAGTCATTGTCTTTGCATTTGCCGTCGCCGTCACTCAGTCCTACACAACGGCAGGGATAGTCTTCTCTTTTACCTATCCATTAATAGCCGCATTTTTCTCGCTCATTGCCATTAACTTCAGACATTATCTGTTAGAGATAGCAAACAAAAAACGCGTAAAACGCACATTTGGCCATTTCCTTTCACCTGCAGTAATCGCTGAGTTGGAGAAAGATCCCGATAAAGTAAAGCTTGGAGGAGAAGAGCGGGAAATGACTGCTCTGTTTTCTGATCTGGCAGGCTTTTCCACGTTCTCTGAGAAATTAACCCCGACAGAACTGGTGGACTTTCTAAATGATTATCTTAGCGCCATGTCGAAAATCATAATTCACTACGACGGTACCATTGATAAATATGAAGGCGATGCAATTATCTGCTTTTGGGGAGCGCCAGGCACGCAAGAAGATCACGCCAAACTGGCCTGCGAGGCAGCCGTTGAAATGATTGCCACGCTGGATAAACTGAGGGTGGAATTCGTGGCGCGAGGGCTACCTGAGTTGCACGTTCGAATCGGTGTTAACAGCGGTAAAATGATCGTTGGCAACATGGGTTCCAAACAAAGAATGGACTACACCATCATGGGTGATACGGTGAATCTGGCATCCAGGCTCGAAGGCGTGAACAAACTTTACGGTTCAACTATCATGATATCGGAAGATACCCTAAGTTTGCTCGGTAATGATTTCGCCGTCCGGGAAATCGATACAGTTCGCGTAATGGGCCGGTCCAGCCCAACCATTATTTTTGAACTCCTTAGTCGTGCAGAGGATCTCCCGGATACTACAAGAAAGGTAGTTGATACCTACTCTGAAGGATTGGCACTGTATAAAAATCGGCAGTACGCGGAAGCGGCAAAATTGTTCACAAAATGTGTAGAACTGGACTCAGCTGATATGGTTTCACAAACCTTATTGGACAGATGTCTGGATTTTGTTGAGAACCCACCAGCTCCGAAATGGGATGGAGTGACTACTCTGGATACAAAATAGCAGTGCGTAAAAGGCTTGATCACAAATAGAAAATTTCTCAATCACCTCGATCCAGATACTGATCTTGCTTCACGCAAGCTTTCAGCTATCGAGCGAGTGGTTGAATGGATCGACTCCGAGCTTAAACTCTCAAACAAGCGCCTGTGTGATCTTGGCTGCGGGCCGGGCCTGTACACACAGCGCTTCTCCGAAATAGGAGCAAAGGTAACCGGGGTAGATTTCTCTACCTATTCTCTCGAGTATGCAAAGAGTGAAGCTGCAAAGTGCGGTCTGTCTATTCGCTATGTCAATGCGGACTACCTCATAGACCCATTGCCAAACGAGTTCGATGTCGTATCGTTGATTTATTGCGATTTCTGTGTCCTGTCTCCTTCCCAGCGGCAGGCACTACTAAACCGAATTGCAGACATGCTAAATCCGGGCGGAAAGCTTGTGATCGATGTAGCCGGAATTGCCGCGCTGGATCAAAAATCAGAGATAACCCTCTGTGAGAATCAGCTTATGAATGGCTTCTGGGCAGAATGCGACTACGTTGGGATGCAAGGTACCTTTATCTATCCGGAGCAGTCACTGGCTTTAGATCGCTACCTGATTGTTGAGCCGAACGAAACATGGGAGATATTTAACTGGTTCCAGCATTTCACGCCATCGAGTTTAGAGTCCGAATTATCCCACGCCGGATTCGAGGTTGAGCACATGATGGGATCACTCACAGGGGAGAAGCTGAAACCTGACAGCAACGTTATCGGAGTCATTTCCCGCAAGCATTAGAATGCTAAATAGGGATAGATTTATTTGTGTATTTAGCCGTTGTATTTGAGCAGGCCGCGTTCAGGCATGGACCCGGGCCTGCCTCTGTATTAAATTATGGGCAGAAATAGATCTATCCCAATCAATTTATTGCTGTACCCTAACCCTGGCTCTCACTATGAGGAGAATAAGATGAAGAATATGAATTTTGGCGGCCGCAGTCGGGGATCCTCATGCTGGATCATGGTTTGTACTGTGCTCACTACTGTATTTGCAGCGCAAGCGACAGCCCAGGCAGCTGCGGATAACCCCTACCAGGTCATTTATGATTGGGGCGAACTGCCAGGGGCACGGGCCATGGGTGTGGTTACCGGTGTCCAGCCCGACCCCGATGGCGAGCATATATGGATACTGGAAAGATGTGGCACCAACCAATGTGCTGGATCGCAATTAAATCCTATCCATAAGCTGGACAGCGAAGGCAATACCGTGAAGAGCATTGGCGCGGGACTCTTCGCCTGGCCACACGGATTCGACATGGATGATGAAGGCAATTTCTGGGTAACAGAAGGAGCACCCGCCGGAGATGCCAGGGGCGAACCTGGTATGGCATTGGGGATGGGCCATCAGGTATTGAAAGTAAACCAGGATGGCGAGGTGCTGATGAGGCTGGGAGAAGCGGGCGTACCCGGGGACGATGAAACTCACTTTAACGGACCAGCGGCGGTGCTGGTGGCTCCCAACGGTGAGATCTGGATTGCTGATGGCCACCGCGGTGGCAATAACCGCGTTACGAAATTCTCCGCCGAGGGTGATTTGCTCTTACAACTCGGCGGTGGCATCGATTCACTAAGTCGGGAAACCAGTTACTTTAACGACCCCCACGATCTGAAGATGGACTCCCAGGGCCGGGTCTTTGTGGCGGACCGAGGCAACAACCGTATTCAGATCTTCAGCCAGGCCGGAGAGCTGCTGGATATCTGGACTCAATTCGGTCGGCCCAGCGGTATCTGGATCGACTCCAACGACACGATTTATGTTGCCGATGGCATGTCCGGAGCACAGTGGAACACTGGCTGGCAACGGGGTATTCGCATCGGCAGTGCTGCCAGCGGCTGGATCACCGAGTTCATTCCGGATTATGAAGTACCCACCGGCAGCGGTATTGAGTTCCTGGCTTCAGATAGTGAGGGCAATATCTACGCCGGTCAGGTAGGCCGTCAACGCTTCGAGAAGTATGTCCGGGTGCGACCTTAGATAAAAAGGGGAACAGACCACGTTTTAGAAATAGAACCTAAAACGTGGTCTGTCCCCCTTTTTCCCTATTCAGTTACGTTTACCGTAATATACCCGTCGTCATAGAGCCCACCGTCATCGGCGCGTCCCCAGAGTACATAGCTTCCCGGTTTATCGAATGTGGCGGTTACTTCTATCATGCCATCTGGCGGAATTTCTGGTGGCAACCACAATGCACCCCAGGGTGAGTTGGCCGAAGCGCGCGTGTCTTCCCATACTTTAGTCTGTGGTGGATCGAACGTCACATTGCCTTCCCCACGATACACACTCCAGCCCAGGTACAGGGCATTTATTTTACCTACTGTGGGTCTTGCGGGAGGGCGAAACATGGTGCGCATTAGCGCGCTTTCGGTACGGGTAGATCGAGCTCTGGTTCTCGGCAGGCCATCATCCTCAATCTGGGCCCGCAGAGTTATTGTTTCGCCAACTCTAGCAGTGCGTACTTCATCGCCCTGAACTGTTAAAACTGGGGGGGTATTGGATCGAGATTCAGGGCTGCTGGTGCCAATTCCGAGAGAACCGGTTTCTGAAGCGATAATCATATTATCAACCCGGTAGTCCCGTTGCAGCGTTGCATACGCTTTGGCTTCTACGCCATTCACACTCAGCGTCCAGACCAGTTCACGATCTCCCCAATCAGCAGGCACATCGATTTCAAAAGTGAAGCGATTACGGCGGGGATGAAAAACCGTCGGTTGACCCTGGTCTGCCTCACCCGGGGTTAAAAAATTACTCTCTCCAATTGCTACAAATGGCTCCTCTTCCCAATTCTCGTTCATGTAACCGAACATGAAACTAAATGTCCCGTCGGGATTTGAACGCCAGCCTTCAAAAGCAGGCCAAACCGGCTCACCGTGCAAAAATGTATCCGCATAGAGCATTGAAGGGGTAAGCAGGAGAAACAGGCCCGTTAGCAGAGATTTCACTCTGTTCAGTTTATTGCTTAAATTTTTCACTTTTTATGTCCTCGTTATCTGCAGCAAGCTGATTGCTCAGGAAAGCAGGATAAGAATATGGCGCCCCTAGTCCCCTTCGACTGGGGATACCAATGCAGCGCCGCACAATGGACAACCGATTACATGATCATTGGGCCCCATATTCAGCACCTCGCGCCGCTCTTCCATAGCTTCCAGAAACTGTTCCTGGATCATGGTTACCCGCATGCCGAGGTCTACAAACATATTCTGTACCGAACGATTTCCAGACCCCTGCCAATTGCGTGGATCGGGGATGTTGGCGTTGCTATCGGTGTTATTCATATAACCAGTGATATGAAGAATAGTCCCTGCAGGCAACAGAGGTGTAGCAGAATCTTCGAATTGATAACTGCGTACCCAGTTGTGGTCGTAACCCACACAGGACAGGGTTTCAATCTGGTGACCCCAGATCGCTTCCAGACACATACGATCTCCGGGAGCGTGTAAATGGGGCTCGAATGAGATGACCTTGGTATGCTGGCCCAGAGTGGTATAAGCATGCAACTCCTGATCTTTCTGATTGGGAACAACGCTTATATCAACCCCGTTACCGTTAAAACCGATGGACTCTCTATATTCTGGCTCATAGCCCCTGTCATGAAACCTGAAACCAACTTCCAGATGCGCTGTGGTGTCTCTGCCGTTGGAGTGTAGATGAACCGAATCCGAATAAATCGCAGAGCCTGCTCTTAAGAGCTTGCCAGCCCCATCGTCAAAGAAGTCAGCATTGCGTCCCACTTCATGTACTGGAAACGGCGCAGTGAATTGGCGTTCGAGATTTCCTTCGCTGTCCAGTTGTGCCGTTCCCCAAAGCATGTGATGGAAAATAAAGCGTCCTCCAACGGTACCGGTGACCTGTGTCATATCGACATCGCTTACTTCGACAATCTCTACAGATTTAATGTAGCGGTCTTCTGTCAACCCGGTTGGCACGGTTTCAATTTCGCCCCACCAGTCGGGCGTTCCAGCCAGCTTGGTTATGTCAGCTAATCTGACTATGAGATCAGGCGTGCCGGCTTTCCATTTTGTATTGTCATCGAAAACCAGAGGCTGGGGTGCATCTGCCGGATCGCCTTTCGGTGTACCACTTCTCGCCCAGGTGGAAATAGCCGTGATTTCTTCATCGTTTAAGGATGTGTCTTCCTTGAAACTCTGGATACCGATATTTTTCTCTACATACCACGGCGGCATGGCACCGGCCCGGTCACGCAACCCGGTTTTATACTCCATCAACCCGGCAAATGGAGCCACTTCATCGTAAGTCACCAATGGCATTGGACCGCCACCGCCAGCCCGATGACAATTCTGGCAGCTACGCTGCAGGATTGGCTCGATGTCTTTGTGGAAGGTGATTTCGCCAGATTGGCCAGATGAGATCGCTGGAATAAGCAGGAAAGCCAGCAAGCCTGGGAATAATATCTTGTTAATATGTTTCATAGTTCCACCCTTTAATTATCTATGATTGGTTCTTCTTCTCTTCTGGTGTACTACACAGCTACCTCAAGGTATTGAAGTCCCAGATATTGACGCGTGTATACCACTTTCGCAAGTTAAATAGGGACAGATTTATTTATTTTTCCGGTCTTTCGGATATTAGATTGGTCTCACTATAAAACTATTTCCCGATTCCATGACCGCTAACAAGACAATTCCCACAGCTGGAGCGGGCAGGCAGGAACAAGAGGGGGGGGGTAACGGGGACGGAGGCATCAAATTAAATGCCTCCATCCCCCTCAGTTTGCTAGATGACCAAGGTGCGGGGAAACTGGGCGTAATTCTCCCAGCGACTGACTTTTTCCGGCATCTGCTCCACGGTTGGCTGCACATGGCCGTTGGCATCGGTTACGCGGGAGACCAGGGTATGTTCACCTCTGCCAGCACCGTTCCAGTCAAGAGTAAACAATTTCCAGGAGTATTGAGTCGACTGCGGATCTATCTGCGCTTCCTGCCAGGGCCCATTATCGATCTTGACTTCAACACTACGTAGCGGGGTACCGTCGTTTAATACAAAACCCGTAATCTTGTGTCGATTGCCAAGTTTTGTCACTCTGACCACGGAGGACTTCAATTGAGTACGCGTGACAGAGTGCTCTACCCAACGCTCCTCGCTACCAACGGCTTCCCTTTTCAGGGTAACATAATCACGCCCCATGAAACGCCCCATATAACGGCGGTTCTGCACATGGATCTGGGTCAGCCACTTCACGTTGGCCACACCATAAAAGCCTGGAATAAGCAAGCGCACGGGCCTGCCATGGAGCTGGGGCAGCGCTTCACCATTCATTTCCAGCGCCAGCATATTCACATCTCGCATGGCATCTTCCACATGTAGACTACGGGCAAAATTCTGTTCCACATCGGTATCGCGAATGTTTTCCGTGCCGCTGTCGCCGCCGAAGAAGACAATCTCCTTGCCATCAGCTTGAACGCCACATTCCTCCAATATAGATCTAAGACTGACACCACCCCATCTGGCATTGCCAATCAATCCCTGAAACAGACCTCCTGCTCTGTTGCCGCCACACTCGAAGCCTGCATCGATCTGCACCTGGCTCCTAGACCGTAGATCGGCCAACGAATATTCCCGCTCATTATCAACCATGCCTGTGACACTCAGCTTGTAGTTGGCCACATCGAGTTCCGGCTGGCCATAATGCTGCACCACGTAGAAATCCTTGTTATCGGTATAGAAAGAAGAAATCTGCCGTGTGTCCAGGAAGTGTGTACCACCCGGCTGGGCCGTGGGCCGGGAATAGTCTTCCGGCATATCGGAAAAGGGCACCAGCGTCTCGCCCTGGGCAAGTGCAGACAATCCCCAGGGGGGCATACTTGCAACCGCTCCCGCGACAAGCCCGGTGTTCAGTGTTTTTTTCAGCGCTGTGCGCCGATTCATTTTCTCATCATGCATCTTGCAATCCTCACTATGCTCTACTTATCAGTTTCTTTGTAACTACAGTATCTCGAATCAACTGGAAATCAGGCCCATTTGAGCACATGCAGAGCAAAGGTCAAGTAAATTGGCGCCAGGCGTGGTCTATCCCCGACCCCTAGACACGCATCCCTCACATGTTAGTATCAACGGACTGTTATCGAATTACAAAGTATAGATATTGAAAGCATTGATTCCTATTGTTGCCATCCTCGCTGCCACAGCAGGTGCTTTCGCGTTTTATGATTCATCGGATTTCTATAATGCCAATGGCAACAAATCGGTAGACCCTGAATCTAAACAAAAATAAGTAAGGGGAACACATCTGTGGAAAACAACAACGACAAACCAGTTAATGAGCTATCACGCCGCCAACTGCTGAAAGCAATGACTGCGCTGGGTCTGGTCGCACTGACCGCCAGTGCCATGGCGCCTTCTGCTGTCTCCGCCCAGGCTGGCGACATTGGGCCTTATCCTGATGGTTGGTTGCCTACAGGTATACGTTCCCGCTTTGTCAATGACATCAACGGATTGCGGATACACGTGCTGGAGGCAGGCTTCGAAACCGAAGGCCGGCCGGCGTTAGTCCTGCTACACGGTTTTCCCGAGTTGGCCTATAGCTGGCGCAAGGTGATGGTCCCGCTCGCTGCTGCGGGTTATCACGTCATCGCACCGGACCTGCGCGGTTACGGCCGTACCACCGGGTGGGATGGCGACTACGATGGTGATCTCGCCTCATTTCGCCGTCTCAATGTGGTGCGGGATGTGCACGGCCTGGTATCGGCATTTGGCTACCGTTCGGTGGCGGCGGTAATTGGTCACGATTTCGGCTCACCCGTTGCTGCCTGGTGCGCTGTGACTCGCCCGGATATCTTTCGCGCGGTGGTACTAATGAGCGCACCTTTCGGAGGCACCCAGCAGCTTCCGTTCGACACGGCAGATAATGCTCCCCGCGCGCGCTCAACGCCCGGTCCGAACATCTACGAGCAACTTGCGGCGCTACCCCAGCCGCGGAAACACTACCAGCGCTATTACAACACGCGGGAAGCCAACGAGAATATGTGGCACGCGCCCCAGGGCATTCACGCCTTTATTCGTGGCTACTACCACTATAAGAGTGCCGACTGGGAGGGTAACCGACCCCACCGACTGGCCGAGCGCAGTGCCGAGGAATGGGCCAAGATGCCAACCTATTACATCATGGATCTGGATCAGGGCATGGCAGAAACTGTCGCTGAAGTAATGCCCTCTGCTGCCGAGATTGCTGCGAACCAGTGGCTGCCCGATGCCGAGCTTGAGGTCTATGCCGAGGAATATGGTCGCAATAGTTTTCAGGGAGGGTTGCAGCATTACCGCTCGGGCGGCATCGGGGCACCAGAGCAGCAATTGTACGCCGGTCGTACCATCGACCAGCCTTCGATGTTTATCTCCGGCGCCAGCGACTGGGGCTCCTATCAGAGTCCTGGAGCTCTCGAGCGCATGCAACAAAGCACCTGCACCGACATGCGTGCAGTACATATGGTCGACGGCGCCGGGCATTGGGTACAGCAGGAGCAGGGCGAGGAAACCAGCAAGCTGCTCATTGAGTTTCTTTCAAGTTTGGGGTGAGGACTGGATTACATCTTGTGTTCGATTATTCGCTCAACTAAAACTGCCCCTCTTTCAATTTGAACACAAACAACTGGCCGCCTTCCGGTACTGGCGCCGATCTTCTTCCATTGCCCGCACCAATGGCCAGATAAGTCTCACCATTTTGTTGATAGACGATCGGCTGGCAGCGAATCCAATACCTAGACCGATATTGCCAGTTACTGATTCTTTCACTCAGTGCTGTCCGCCCGGATACGCCGCTAGCTCAATCTTAAATGTAACTTTTCTGTTCCGAACACTTACAAATTGTCACAATCGGCAGAATTGCACTCCTTTATAATATGCCGACATAAGCTTTTGTCATTGAATTGGTTTCTATCAAAAGGTGCAAAAAGTTGAAGAGTTCAAGAAGTCGCGCCGCAGCAAGGCAGACAGCTTTTAAAACTGTTCGCCATTCACTACTCACCATTCTAACTCTCCTTTTTAGTATTACCTCGGCTTGTGTGGTTGCGCAGGATAATGTCGGTGATGAGTCGACAGTCGTTTATCCTGCGTCTTATTTTGTGGAATACGCACCGGTCACGGCGTTGGATATGCTGAATCGTATTCCTGGCATGGAACAGTCGGGCAGCAGCGGCATAGGAGGCAGTTTCCGCAATGTCAGTCGCGGCGGCCGTGGTCTTGGTTCGGGTAGTAGCGGCACGCAAATACTACTCAACGGTAAGCGTACAGCCGGCAAAAATAATACAACCCGGGCCCAGCTGACGCGCATAGATGCTGAGCAGGTGGAATACATCGAGATTATCCGGGGAACCTCCGGTGAGCTGGATGTTCGGGGCAGCACCCAGATTGCCAATATCGTGCTCTATGAGGCGATCTCAAACACAACGATCAATTACGAAGTCAATGCGAACCTTTATCGGGATAGCAACTCCGAACCCGGAGGCTCACTCACCTATGGTGGTCAGGCTGGTAATCTTGATTTCCTGGTAAATGCCTCTGCCACGCCACAGTACGATCACCGGGTCCTTAACGAAGACAGCCTCCTTCCCGATTTGTCGCCAAATGATTACATCCACGAAGATCGTATTCGGGAGCAGACAACCTACGCGCTATCCACCAACCTGGATTACCAGATAAACGCGAAAAGCAGCGCCCGCTTTAATGCGTTGTTTTCAGAAGATGATAACCCCACTACAGTGGATCGTACGACGGTCGATTTGAGAGGTGGCGGTTTCATACCCGGTTGGGAGCGGGAGAATATTCCCGGTACCAGGAGCAACTGGGAAGTCGGTGGCGACTATGAATATCGACGCGACAATGGTGATCGCTTCAAGCTGTTGTTTATCGCCAATGAAAATGACACGGCAAATACGCGTGAGCGCTGGGATGTACTTGGCGATGGCTCGGAACAGAAAAACCTGTTCCTGGATCTGTCCAATGTTATTGAGGAGCGCATCGTTCGTGGTTCTTACACCATGGGTATTTTCGATAATCAGGATATCGAGTTTGGTGCCGAACGCGCAGAAACCACCCTCGACTCGAATCTGCGATTGGGCGTTGCTTCCTTAACTGGAACTGCTTCGCCTGATTTTGGTGGACTTACGCCGGTAAGCGTTCCGAATGCCAATACTCGTGTCGAAGAAACCCGTTACGAGCCATTTGCTATTCACAACTGGCGCATCAATTCGCGGATGTCATTAGAGACCTCCATGCTCTATGAAACCTCGGAGGTTACCCAGAGTGGGGATTTCAATAACAGCCGGGATTTCTATTTCTTTAAACCCAAGATCGATTATCGCTTCGATATTACACCGCAATTGCAGCTGCGCTTCTTCATCGAAAAATCTGCCAGGCAGATAAGCTTCACCGATTTCGTGGCATCCACAGACACCGAAGACGATGATTCCAATACTCTCGCGGGTAACCGCGACCTGCGACCGGATTACTGGTGGAACTATAACCTGACGGCCGAGTATCGCCTGCCGGATGATACCGGCGTAGTCAGTGCCAACATCCAAAAGCACCGCCATAAGGATTTTCTGCAGCGCATCGATGTATCTTCTACCGAAGGCGAAGTTAAATCGGCGGCTGGAAATGTCGGTAATGGCGACATGTGGATATTTCAATTGAAGGGCAGTGTGCGCCTGAGCATGTTCAATATGCCAAATGTGCTGTTTACCGGGAGTTCCAGTCTCTGGGAATCAGAGTTAATCGATCCATTCCTGGGCATAAAACGTCGCTTCAACAATCACCAACGCGGCGACCTTCGAGTCGGCTTTCGCCACGACATACCCCAATGGAGAATGAATTACGGCATAAACTTGATAAATCGCTTCGACGGTGCCTCCCAGCGCTGGGACATCGACGATATTGAGCAAGACCACGCCCATCCCATGACTACGGGCTTTCTGGAGTTTATTGCCTTCGACGATGTCACCTTCCGCTTCGATGTGCGCAACTTAACCGACATCGACATGTGTCGAGATCGTATCCGTTATGTCGGACACATCGTCAATAATATTCTGGAAGAGATCGAGTACATGTGCTCCGCGCAGGGCACTACCTTGTCCTTGAAGGTAAGCGGAACTTTTTAAGCGGACTAGTCGAAGTCCTTCAATAAATCCATTAGTCCAAATTCCTTTAGTTTGTCTTCTCCAACTGTCGCTTGAAACGAATAGGATCCACTGGTATCGCCATAGAAGTCCTGCTTTTCAATATGAAGGGGCGGCTCGCCATCGGCCATCATTAGCGCGTCGATTACCCGTGCATTCAGGTTGCTGAGGACTGGATTACATCTTGTGTTCGATTATTCGCTCAACTAAAACTGTCCCTCTTTCAATTTGAACACAAACAACTGGCCGCCTTCCGGTACTGGCGCCGATCTTCTTCCATTGCCCGCACCAATGGCCAGATAGGTCTCACCATTTTGTTGATAGACGATCGGTTGGCTGCGAATTCCGCCACCGGCCTGAAATGTCCACAGTTCCTCTCCAGTCTCCGCATTCAGGCCAAAAATCTTGCCGCTGGGTGTACCCGATATCACCACGCCACCTGCTGTGCTTACTACACCCGCCGAGAGGGGGTCAGGGTCCATATAGCGCCACCTGATCTCTCCATTGTTCACATCAATGGCCGAGAGATGCCCATAGTCTTGATCGATGGAGTTGTCCCGGTTTACTCCCCCGCCGCCGGTAAAAGTTTGTCCTACAACCCAAACCGAGATTCCCTTACGAAAGCTCATACAGTTTTCCACCGTGGGAATGAAAGCCAGACCAAGTTCCGGATTCAGCGCACCAGCCCAGGCTCCGTTCATGCCGCCTCGCAATCCCGGGCAGACCCGGTAATCTGGATTGGTTTGTGGAAAGGCCAGTGGGTTGGGGATAGGCCGGCCATTTTCATCCATCATGGCCCAGTTGAGCTGTTCCACATAGGGCGTAGCACTGAGATATTCCCCGGTAACACGGTCCAGAATATAGAAAAAACCATTGCGGTTGGCTTGTCCCAGCGCCTGGCGTTGCTGCCCTTCAAAAGTGATATCCGCCTGAAATATGGTGGTATTGCCATCGTAATCCCAAACATCGTGCAGGGTGAATTGATAATGCCATTTATACTCACCGGTATCTGCATCCACCGCCAGGACACTGTCTGAGTACAGGTTGTCACCCGCCCGGTCATCACCATTCCAATCCGGACCGGGATTACCCGTGGTCCACATGATGGTATTGGTTGCCGCATCGAAAGCACCGACCGACCAGGTGGGTGCTCCCCCAGTTCGCCATGAGTCCCCGGCCCAGGAATCATTGCCTGGCTCCCCTTCGCCGGGAATGGTATACACCCGCCACAACCGCTCCTGGGTAGTCAGGTCGTAGGCATCGAAGAAACCTCTGACACCGTACTCACCTCCGCCGATACCGATTATGGCCATGTTCTTTACAATTAGCGGTGCCACTGTGGAGCTAAATCCTCTGGCATGCTCTTCTATTTCGATGTCCCACAGTAGCTCACCACTGAATCGATCGAAGGCCACCAGATGGGCGTCCAGGGTGCCCATGATTATCATGTTGCCACTAATGGCCGCACCACGATTTGCCGGTCCGCAGCAAATCCGCAGATCCTCCGGTTGGGGATGATCTTAGCGCCAATACAGCTCGCCAGTGGCCGCATTCAACGCCATCAGGTGGTTGTAACTTGTGGTCATATACATGATGCCGTCATAGACAATAGGCGACATGGCAAACTGCCCGTCGGTCCCAGTGGGCATGGCCCAGGCTACCTGAAGGTCCTGAATCGATTGCGGATTCAATGCAGTTACCGGGCTGTGACGAAAATTTTGGTAATCTCCTCCATAGTGTAGCCACTGCTCCGGGTTGGTGTTGCCACTGGCGAGGGTTTCGATTGTCACCGGCCCCTGGTTATTGCCAATAGGCTGGTCATTGGTCCAATGACTGGTGGGTTGACGTCGCAACAAGGCCGCATCGACCTCGGGTTCTGCATTATCAGTAGCCGCCGCAACCTCAACTGGAGCGACGGGTTCTGCTGGTGTGGCCGTAGCCGCCGGCTCAGAAGACTGCTCTGAACAGGCACTCAGAACAAAAAATAGTGCAGAGAGAGTGAGCCATCTGGTTTTGCAAACATGAATAATACCCATGGATTTTTTGCCTCTTGTTTACGAAAGCGAGTACGGCGTTTGTCAATCGCTCGTCTTTCTTATTCTAGAAAATACTAATCCTTAATCTGGTAGATCTGGCCCCTTTAATTTGAATAGCAGCATCCATTCGGCTCAAGGTGGCTAATCGAGCTCCAATACAATCTTGCCACGCGTGCGTCTGGTCTCGCTCTGCTCATGGGCTTCGGGCGCTCTGGCAAGAGGGAAGCGGTAGGTCACGATGGGTTGCACTTGCCCCCCTTCCATCAAATCCCCTATCTCAGCCAACTGCTCTGAGTTCGGTTGCACCAGATAAGAAGTCACGCGGATATTGCGTTGCGGATTTCTGCCCTGCGGGGTCAGCCCTACGATGGAAACAAGTGTGCCCCCTTCCCGCAGAATTGCCATCGAGCGCACCTGAGTATCTCCACCGATGGGATCGAGCACTACATCGACTGCGCTGGCGAAGTCCTCAAAGCGTTGGTTGCGATAGTCAACCGGCACATCAGCGCCGAGTTCACGAAGAAATTCCTGATTGTAATCCGAGGCCGTGGCGATCACTCGGGCTCCTCGCCATTTGGCAAGTTGAATAGCGACCGAACCCACGCCACCGGCGCCGGCATGGATGAGCACCGTCTGACCTGCCTGCAAATCTGCTATCTCGAACAGCGTCTGCCAGGCGGTGAGTGCGACCAGTGGAATGGAGGCAGCTTCTGCGAATGTCGACCCCGCCGGTTTGGGAGCTACTTCGTCTTCTTTGACAATTGCGTATTCGGCATAGCCGCCGCCACGCCGCAGGCTCAACATGGCGAACACCTCATCCCCCACGCTGAATCCGGTGACGCCGGGGCCAATTGCAGCTACTACGCCACTCACATCGAAGCCGGGGACATAGGGTGCCACGGCCCCGGACAGGGAGGAAGCTCCCCCACGGCGAATTCCTGTATCAACAGGATTAATCCCTGCAGCTCGCACTCGAACCAGTAGTTCACCCGCATCTGCGGTGGGCCGTGGAATCTCTCGAACCTGCAAGACCTGCGGTGCGCCAAACTCCCGCAACTGGATCGCCTGCATAGTTGCGGTATCTTGTGCGAACAGAGTGGCAGGCAAGGCAATACACAGCAGTAGAATTAAGACTCTCATTCTGTAAAACCCTCACTTGTCAGTGATTCAAGGAGGATAAATCTACCACGAGTTACATTAAATCTGGTAGTCAATCACCACGAAGCAGCCTAAAACGTGCGCATTTTGGCCAAATTTGCCAATACGCGCGGACTATTAAGAAAATAAATGGGTAGGATGAGGTCGAAACTCAGGGTTCGGTGGTCAGAGTGAAATTTACACCCGCTACGCCGGGTATGGCCCGTACTATGGCACCGATACTTTGTTGAATCGTATCGAAGGTACCAGGTGTCCTCAATCCGCCACAGTCCCCGCAATCGAGTGAACCGGTCAGACTGACATTGCCGTTAATCACCTCGACCTGAAATCCCTGACCGAGATCGGCGGCGTTAGCGACCAGCGCTGCTTCCACCCGCTGCCTGAGTTGTTCATCCGGCGTAAGCACAACATCCGACGGTTGCTCTATAACCACAGCGGAAGGTTCCTGGGTACAGGCAATAAGCAGAAAAGGGATCGCCAGCAGCGGCATTGCTCTGGCAATTGTAAGACGAATGTTCATGTTTGTGATATTGCCTCTTCAGATGGATATTGTACGCGCTTGCCCCGTGCACGAATCGCAGCCAACAGCGTTTCCACGCGATTCTGAAACTCACCCTGCACTAACCATTCAGGATCGAGCACCTGCACCACGTCAGCAAGTATGAGCTCCGCTTCCACACTGCGGAAAAATTCGTCAGGATCCAGATTATCCACCAGCAGTGGCGGTTCGCCGCTCCACCAGTCCGCCTCAGCAAAAGTGCCAGCCTCTTCCATGCCCTGGTTTACCTCCGAGCGAGCATCTTCGAAATGCATGAAGAGTTTCTCGCAGGACAGCTCGACCAACTGCTCGGATCCCTCCGTTTTAAAAAGCAAAAAATCGCGACGCTTCATAAATCTCGAACGCTATGCCCTAGAGATTAAGGAATTAATGGCCCGCTCTATCGCGGCACTCACCATCGGTAGCTTGTAGGCATTTTTAGTAAGCGGTACTGCTTCCCGTACCGAAACCTCACCCGCTTCCCGCGCCAGCTCCGCAGTAATCTGCCGGCCAACCAACAAATTTTCTGACTCTGGCACTCGCCAGGGAATAGGCGCCACACCGCCAAGCACAATGGACGCACTTTCACAGGTCTCACCATTCATATGCAGAACAGCGGCCACGCTTATCACAGCATGGGTCCAAGCTTCCCGGTCCGTAATCTTGTTATAGGTACTTAGAGTACCGGCCGCAGGAGTCGGAATGCGCACCCCGGTTAGAAGCTCTCCATCCTCCAGCACATTTTCAACCTCTGGATTTAGACTGGGCAGTACAAAAAAATCTGCTCCAGACAAACTGCGGGTGCCATCGGGACCTGTTACATCGAATATTGCACCGAGTGCCACCAGGGCTGGCGCAGTATCGGAAGGGTGCACGATATAGCTTGGCCCACCGCCAAAAATCGCATTCAACTGGTTCTCGCCAGTTATGGAAAAACACTGCTCACCACCAGCCTTGTAGCATTGAAATCCATTGCGATAATACCAGCACCACGGGCGCTGCATAACATTACCGGCCAGGGTTCCTACGTTGCGAATCTGCGGAGTGGCTACACTGCCCGCCGCTTCGGCCAATACCGCAAACCGGCTTTGAATATCGGCGTGGTTACTCAGTTCCGTGAGCGTCATTTGGCCACCGATGGCAACCTCGTTGTTGGCTGTGCTGACCTCGCTGCTGCCTTCGAGGGTGCGCAAATTAATTAGCACATCGGATGTGATTACACCGTCTTTTATCTGTTGTAGCAGATCGGTGCCACCGCCGGAAAAACTGACTTCCTGACCGTTTTCTCTGGCCTGCTGGGACTGACTTACAGCTTCGAAGATATTGCTTACATTGATATTTTCTAGTGATTTCATGCCAGTTCTCCCAGAAGCTTGTCGCGGGAAATGGGCAGCTCTTTCATGCGCTTGCCCGTAGCATTGAAGATGGCATTGGCCACGGCGGCCGGGGCCAGAATAATGCCTGCCTCACCTGCCGTCTTGGCACCGAAAGGTCCATAGCCATCGTCGACTTCAATGAATTCGACTTCAATGTCCGGTACATCGATATGGGTAAGATGACGTGCACCGTAGTAACCCGCCGTCAGGGGCTGGCCACTCTCCTGATCATAGAGCAGGTCTTCATGCAAAGCCTGACCTATGCCCTGAATAGTAGCGCCGCGAATCTGATCCCTGGCCGTAGTCGGGTTAATGATGCGGCCGGATTCATGTACCGTTGTGTACTTGGTGATGCGGGTAGTGCCAAGCTGGGTATCTACCTCAACCTCGACAAAGTGCGCACCGAAGCACTGGCGCGTCTTGCCGTCAGTGGTTGGCCTTGGCGTGGCGGAGGCAATCAGTACATCATCGCCAGCCGGAAAGCCCTTATCTGCTATTTGCCGATTCAGATCCTTGGCCGCTTCGACTACAGCGCCGCCGGTCATAATTGTGGTGCGACTACCCGACTCGCCAACCGAGTAAGGACAACGGTCGGTGTCTCCGGCAACCACTTCAACCTGGGATAAAGGAACGCCAAGTTCTTCGGCTGCAATCATGCCCATGGTGGTCTTTGCGCCCGGTCCAATATCGGTTACACCAACGAACAGGGTGTAATTTTTATTGGCATCGACGCGCACAATAGCACTGCTGGTACCTACGCCAGACCTGAACATCATGAAAGCAAATCCTGCTCCGCGCTTGATTGGCCCGGGATCAGAACCGGCTACTGTCTGGCGCCGGTTGTCCCAGTCAAATGAATCCGCACCGCGTGCAATACATTCATCGAGCGAGTAATTGGTGAACGGCCGGTCTTCGGTGGGACGCCGCATATTCTTCAGGGTAAATTCCACCGGATCTATGCCAATCTTGTAGGCGATATCATCCATCATGGACTCTACGGCGAAAAAGCCATGGGGCTCAGACGGTGCGCGAAAATTTCCCGAGGTGGTTCTGTTGGTATAAACCGGGCTGATGGAGCGCAGGCGGTTCTCGCAGGCATACACATCCATGCCACTGATACCACCTGAGTTCTTGCGATATGGGCCCATGCCGCTGAAGCCTTCCATCTCGATAGCGGTTACTTCGCCATCGTCCTTCACCCCTACTTTGTAATACTGCACGGTGGGCCAGCGACCATGTACGCCCAACCAGTCTTCCTTGCGGGAATATTCCAGCATGACGGGAGCATTGGCCAGTCTTGATAAAGTTGCGGCTACCAAGTCAGCGTCCTGATTCTGGTTTTTGTTGCCGAAACCGCCGCCCATGTAGTTACACACGATACGCACCTGATGCACGGCGAGACCGAGGTCCCGGGCAACATCATGGCGGCAATTGGAAATACCCTGGGAAGGCGTATAGAGAGTAAGCTTGTCGCCCTGCCAACTGGCCATGGCGCAGCGTGGTTCCATCTGGCCATTGTGGATAAAGCCGGTGGCATAGCGCTCTTCAAAAATCTGATCGGCCGCAGCGAAACCGGCTTCTACATCACCGATATTTGACACCATGGGCTCGAAATTATTTCGGAAATCCGGACACAGATTTCCCTCTGGCCAGATCTGGGGCGCACCGGGCGCAAGAGCCTCTTCCGGCTCCAGCACGAAGGGCAGTTCCTCGTAATCCACATCAATCAGACTGAGGGCTTCTTCGGCGATATTGCGATCCACTGCCGCCACCGCTGCCACCGAATCACCGACAAAGCGCACTGGATTGTTGAAGATGAAGCGCCGATGCAGCGTGGCCTCCTTGGCCGGGTCGTTATACTGTCTGCCACCGGATATGGAACCTGCGCCCCACACCACCGGAGCAGTCTCGTGGGTGGCGATGGCTCTGACACCAGGCAGTTGGGCTGCCCTGCTCACATCGATGCTGCGAATGCGCGCGTGGGGATGGGGGCTTCTTAACACCTTGCCATAGAGCATGCCTGGCAGGCGTACATCACGGGTGTATTTCGCCTCGCCGGTAACCCGTTCGACAGCATCGATTCGAGCTGTGCTATTGCCGATGGTGGCTAGAGGTGTGACTGGACTATTGGCTTCGCTCATGCGGCACCTCCCTGCTCACCAGTTGTGACGACCGCCTCAACGATGGCGTTGTAGTTTGAACAGCGACAGAGGTTGCCCACCAGACCTTCCTTTACTTCCTGGGCATTGGGTCGTGGGTTACTGGTCAGTAAGGCAGTGGCAGACATGAGTTGCCCTGGCGTACAGAAGCCACACTGGGGTCCGTTATGTTCGACGAATACCTGCTGCAGCGGCGAGAGTTCACCATTTCGCGCCAGACCTTCTACCGTGGTGATTCTGGCACCATCGGCCCACACCGCTAACTGACTACAGGAGTTAACATTCTTGCCATCCATGATCACGGTACAGGCACCACATTCGCTGCGGTTGCAGCCAATCTTGGTACCGGTAAGTTCCAGGTGATCGCGCAACAGCTCCACCAGGGTCCATCGATCCTGCACTTCAATCTCGTGATCGACACCGTTGACATTGAGCTGGATACGGGTGCTGGGCTGGGCTTCTGGCTCGGACTGGTTGGATTGGGCCGAAGCAACTGGTGTGTAGATTCCAGTGACAGCGGCGGTGGCAACGACGGTGGCACCGGAGGCTTCGAGAAAATCGCGCCTCGATTGTTCTTTGGGTGATAGCTGGTTTTGAGAGGGATTATCTCCCCGCTCCTTTTTATCGCTCATGACGCTCTCCTCGCAGATTCGGTTGCGGTCATTTCGATTGGATTAGTGATTATGCAATAGTGCCGTGAGTAGCCTGATGGCGCAACTTAAATCGGCGTAAATGCTTGCTTGAGTCTTGGGATAAGGGGTCTGACCCCGGCCTGCGGTTCTTTGGCAAAAGGCCTAACTCAAACCAAAAAAAGGCCGTATTTTCGTTCCCAGGGTGCTTCCTGCAAAGGCCGCAATGAACCAGAGCCAGCCGTGCAGGCTGGTGGAGCCGATGCCGCTGAAATAGGCACCTATATTACAACCAAAGCCGATTCTTGCACCGTAGCCAAGTAACAGACCGCCGATCACCGCCGCCACCAGGGAGCGCAGAGGCAATTTTAGGGTAGGTGAAAATTTACGGGCCAGTCCGGCTGCTAACAACGCTCCCAGCATGATCCCGATATTCATCACCGAGGTGATGTCGATAAAGATGCTCTGATCCAACGCACTGGCCGAGCCGGGTCTTTGCCAATAGGCCCAGGAGCCAACGTCCATACCCGATACTGTAGCAATCTTGGCTCCCCACAGGGCAAAGGCAGAAGTTACGCCCCAGGGTCGCCCGGCCAACATCAGCGTGGCGATATTCACGGCAGCCAGTGCCAGTGCACCGGCGATTAAAGGCCAGGGCCCGCTGAGCCAGGAACGGGGCTCCTCACCTTTCAGGCCATCACCCAATGTACCGTGGCGGCGTCTTTCATAGGCTGCTGCAGCCAGCCATACGCCTGCAAACAGAACAAAGCTGATAAGAATTGCCCCCACAGCACCAAAATTTACCAGTAGGGAAAAGGGGGCAAATCCGGGTGCACCCTGCCACGCCGGCCAGTGCCATGAGCCAATTAAGGACCCGGCGATAAAAGCCGCCAGTGTCACCAGCATGCGAGTACTGCCGCCGCCAGCCGTATACAGAGTTCCCGAGGCACATCCACCACCAAGTTGCATACCCAGACCAAACAGGAAGGCACCACAGACCACGGCTATATTTACCGGCGCCACACTACCGCGAAGACCAATGCCGCCCAGTTCACCTTGTGAAATGAGCGGTACAAAAACCAGAACCGTCACGCCAAGCATCACCATCTGCGCCCGCAGCCCGGCGCCACGGCCGGTATTAACTACTTCACGCCAGGCGGCGGTAAATCCAAACGCGGCGTGATAAAGACTTACTCCCGCCGTGATACCGACCAGAAACAGGGCGCCCTGGCGCCAGCCATAGGTAACCGCCAGATAGGTAAACAGGATACTGCTCAACACCGCGCTGGCACCGATGCCGCGACGATTTCGCGTGAGTGTGTCGAGAGAAAACTGGGGTGATGCCGCAACGGATTCAGTTTTCAAAATGTCTTCCTCTATTTTTTTTGAGGTGGAGCTTATCTATTTTAACTATTTTAACTATGGCAACGGAAATCGCGCAATTCTGTTGCCACCGGCTATACCGCCAACCCAGATTTCCTCCCCAACTTGAATGGCCACGGTTCCCAGTATCAACAATTCATTGGAAGGATAACGGACGATTTCCCGGGTTGAGAGACTCTCGGGATCTACCCGGGTCACGCGAGTTGTTACACCGTCGCACTGGTTCTGACCGAGGCACTGAAAGATTGCGGCAGGGGTGGGTCCGATATGTCCGGCAGCAAGCAGTGAGCCATCTGGCGCCCAGCGCACATTGTCTATGTGATGGTCAACGTCTACTTCGTCTTTTTGCACGGGCATCACTCCCCGTGAGAGACGAATAAGGGATTGGGTACCCCAACCACCGATGTAGAACCAGCGTCCGTCCGGTGATATCTCTATGCCATTGGGTCCGGAAGTTGCACTGCCGGGTACCCTGGCCCAACCGGCCACTGACTGCCACTCCCAGAGTTCGCCTTCGGGCTGTTGAAAGTTGGTGATAGCAAAGCCGCCGCCTGGTAGTGCCACAACGGAGTTGATACTCACCCCATCCGGTGCTTCCACGCAACCGATCCAGGTGAGGCCTGGCGAGGCCCCACCGGCATCGACTTCGAAGACTTCAATCGCTTCCCGCTCGCCGTGGCGAACTACATACAAGGTGTGATTACCGTTGCTGCCAGGGCGGAGGTTGAGGCCGTGGGGTCGAAAGCGTTCTGGGGCCGGACCCGGACAGGCGCCGTAAGTCGCGGTGTCATGTTGTGAGCGCGAAGTCGCCGTCGGGTAGAGGGTTGCTGAGCTGTAGTCGCTGCTGTCAGTCAGATAGAGATAACCATCGTTTTCCATGCCCGAGGCGATCACCCAGTTGGTATCGGGAATGGCGGCCAGGTCTTCCGGGCTTATCGGGCCGCAGAGGAACTGGACGTTGCCATCCGGAGCGCAGTTGCTTGCGTTGGCTGCGTAGCCTGGTTCGGATGCGCTCAGAGTAGCAATGGCTGTTGTGAACAATATCTGTAGCAGATTTTTTTTCATGGATTCTCCGTCTCTTCGATAGAGGTCAGGAATAATTATATAGACTATACCCAGAATCTATTAGCCTGAGCCAGTTGAGATAACAGTGTCTTCGTAGCAGCTATGATTTTGCTAACCGCATCGATCCTGGTGAATTTACTGCACCAGTTCCCGAATAAGTGTTACCGCCACTTCGACCTTACCAGCGATGAACTGTCGGCCGAGCTCAGCCGACGCGACCGCGGCGATATCATCTTCCAGCTGCTCGGGTCGAACCCAGCGATTGCCGGAATCCAGCGCCATCATTTCCGACGCGTCGTCGATCGGAGTGGTGCGGTTGCTGGGCACGTCCAGCGCCGCCAGGATTTCCCTCATTTTGTCCTCTCCCTCCTGGTAAACCGGGATGAAGAACACGCGGCCACCCATCGAGCGCCATTCGGCGTCCAGGGCAGCCGCCACTTCCCTGATCACCTCCTGGGTTTCACCGTGGTCCCCCAGCATGACCACGTCGGTAAAGCCCACCGCCAACGCACTGACGGCAACATCACGGGAAACCGCCGCCAGGGTCTCGTGGGACAAGCTGACAGTTCCGGCGAAGCGCATGTGTCCGGTCTTCTCGATCGGATCACCGGCCGGGGCATAGGGATTTGCCGGATAGGCGAGCGCATTACCCAGTGATTCCGCGACTCGTCGCGCAAGCAATGAAGCCAGAAGGTTGTGTTTGCCGAGCACTACCGCAGGGCCGCTCTGGTGGGTGCCGCCGACATAGTAGATGGCGGTGGTCTTGCCTCCGTCGATCGCTGCCTGCACCTCGGTAGTCGTGAGGTCGTCGATCATCACTGAGGTTGGCTGGGCCAGTACTGACCCACCAGCGTACAAAAAATTACTTCCCAATATAACAATTGTTATAACCTTTCGTAGTTTGCTCATAATCTTCGTCTCTTCTTGTCGTATTTTTGAATTCGAAGTAATACCCGGGTCATCACCACTCCTCGTTGAGCACATCTTCCACGCTCAATCCGGCATTTAACTCTGCCAGCATGGCGGCGTTGTCGGCCTTGATTCTGTCCAGCGTGGTGATGAAGCGGGGTTCGTCGCGGATGGAGTCCAGAATTGGATTGTCTTCGAACCAGTAACCGGAGGCTGACCAAATAAAACCTCCTGTTAAAGCCTGTCCCGGTCCCATTAGCCAGCGCCAGCCTTCGGCGTAGACTGCCTCGAATGCATCGAGGGCCTGCTCAACCCGTCCCTCCGAGGCCAGCAACAGCATGTCCAGTTCATGTTGCGCCCGGGCGTGCCAGAGGCTCTCACCAGTGAGCATACTTGTCATGTTCTCCCTGAGCTGGTCGCGAATTGCGACTGCCTGCTCCATTCTGCCAGTCTGTTGCAAGGTATAGGCGATATCCAGGGCAAAGCTGCGAATACTTGTAAAGTCTGCCAAGCGCGTACGACGAATTGGTTCAAAGTCAGTTTGATCAATGAAATTTGCGGCAACCTCAAATTGGCGCAATCGATAGGCCGCCACAAATGATCCTGGCCCTATAAAGGGAAGTTCAGCTGAGTCGGGATCAGGGTCAGTATACTCGGCAACTAGGCCCGCATAATCCCGCCGGAAAAGGTATTTCTCCTCGTCAATCGCCCTGCCCAGACTGCCGCCTGCGGCCAGGTTACTCTCTGTTTCTATCAATGCCAGGGCCTGCTCGAGATCCCCCAATGAAGCCAGAGCGTATTGCGTTAAATTATTCTGGCGCGCTGCATTGGCCAGAACGATGCCGTGGTGAAGATGCCCCTGCTGGAATTCGAGAACTGCAATACCCTCTTGCCAGGGCAAATCCGGATACAAATCACCGATGCGCTTAAATTGTTGCCGCCCAGCCTCCGGGTCGCTCCGACCTATGGCCGCTGCACGATCCAGCACAACCGGAGATAGCGGGTCCAGCTCCAGCACCTGGTCGAACAGGCGGATAGCCTCATTGGTTTCACGCTCTCTTGCATGAATCAGAGCGCTCTGCTCCAGGATGAGTACATTCGTCGGTTCAGCCTGCACAGCGCGCTCCAGCGCGCTGAAGACGCTTGCAAGTGCTGCCTCACTTTCCAGATTACGCCGATAGCTGGCATAGCGAACAGTCGCCTCGGCCATTAGGGTGGAGGAGGCCTCCGGTGCCAACGCCTGGGCGCTTGCCAGCGCTTCGCGAGCCAGATCCAGACCTTCGAACCGCTCTATCAGAAAACCGTTGCCATCGAGCAATCGGCTTGATGAAAGTTCAAGCAGGGTCTGCACCAGCCCCGCCCAGGCATCCACATACTCCGGATCGAGCCGAACTATTTCTTCGAACATGTCCCGGGTGCGACTGACCGGTTCCGGAGTTCTCTGGGTATCGCCAGCTCGACCCTGCAACTCCCGCAGTCTGGCCGTTGCGATCAGGTAAAGATTTTGAGCTTCCGGATTATCGGTACCGTGGCTCTGCAGGGCTACGGCTTCTTCTCCGAGGAGCATGACTTCCAGGGCTGAGGTTACTTCACTGGCAATATCATCCTGAATGGCAAAGATATCGTTCATGGTGCGGTTATAGTTTTCCGACCAGACGCGGAAGCCGGTTACAGCATCGGTCAGTTCGGCGAAGACGCGCAACTCATCACCGGCACGCCGTACCGATCCCACCAGCACATGGGCTACGTTGAGTGTTCGCCCGATCTCGCGGGAATCCTGATTGCGGTCTTTGTAATAGAAAGTGGAAGCTCGTCCGGGCACTTTCAGATCGGAGACCCGAGCCAGTTTGTTCAGAAGCTCGTCAGTGAGCCCATCGGCGAAATAACCATCCTCCTCACCGGAACCCAGTGAGATGAACGGCAGTATGGCTACGGATTTTGGGTCGGCTGGGATGCCGGTGGCAATTAACTCCTCGACTCGGGTTGGGAGTTCTGGCGAGGCTTCCTCAGCGGTTATGGGCTCAATCTCCACCGACCGGTTAAAGATGACCAGTTGTTGTACCGTTACCACGGCGATCAGAACCAGCAAGGCAGCACTGAGCAGGTAATCTCTTGTTCGCATTGTAGCGACTGCTTCGTCCGGGGCGGCGACTTCGGTTACTTTGATGCCTTGTGGTGTTAGCTCGAAGGCCCAGGCCAGTATCAGCATCACGGGGAAACCGAACATCAAGCTGATGGCCAGTACGCGGATTGCGTTTTCTGGCATGGCAAAGGCGGGGAACAGGGTATCGGCAATTTGTAATAGCAGCCAGCTGACTACTACGTAGGCTGTGGCTACCTTGTAGACTTTGCGGCGTTTTAACTCTTGGAACAGACTACCCATTGCAAGGGCCCTGTTGTTATTTTTGGGTTGCTTGTGGTTCCGTCCTGGTTGTGGGTGGAGTTTAGCATTCTTTCGTGGGTCAGGTCCCGGTTAAGGGGCCAGACCCCGTTTGCTGTGTTATTGTGCCGAGCACAATTTGAATCGGCTCATCGGGGAGTGGATATGGGTACTGTAAGCAATTGGGTAAACGTGGGCTCAGCCGTTGGCGTGTTAATGGGTATCGTGTTTCTCGGGTGGGAAGTTCGACAGAATACCGAGATGATGAAGTCTCAGGCGCGGGATGCTATCACCGAAAAACAGATGATGTATTCTGAGTGGGTGGCCACGGAACCTGAAATGGCTGAAGCCGTGTCCAAGTTGTGTGACGGCATGGATTCTATGACTCCCCGCGAGCGCATCATGATTGGCTATTTCCTTGCCGGCGTCTGGCGGGAGTGGGAAAACTCTTATTATCAATATCAAAGCGGTCTGTTTGAGCAATCTAAATTTGAACCGAGAATGGGGCGCTGGCAATCCCAAATGGCAACAGAGGCAACCCAGACACAATGGTGTGGTCAGCGCCAGTGGTTTGCCCCGGACTTCAGGGAAGAGGTGGATCGTATTGTCAGAGCAAGCGGTGAGTGGCCTTGTGGTGATTAATTTCAGAATCAGCACAATTATTTCACTTATAGGACATTTTTTTCCGGGATTTTCCATCCCAGCAGCCTGAATTTCAGTTATATTGGTCTTGTTGTTGGCCGGGCCCTGGAGGCTTGGAATTCCTGTCGGCTAAGACCTCAGCGCGCTAGCGACCTGCATTATTCCAGATCGAGTGAAACGTTTAACGGAACATGAACCGGAGAACTGAGAAGATGAAACGAAGAGACTTCTTGAAAACCAGCGCTGCTGCCGGTGTCGGCTGTGGCTTCATGCCATTGCAGCCTCTGTGGGCACAAACGGCGGTGGGCAAATCAATGTATGACAAAATCTGGGAGGCGCATGAAGTCACCCATCTCGGTGGAATCACTTCGGTACTCCATGTGGATCGCATGATGATTCCTGACAATGGACCCAGAACTATCAAGTCGATGCTGGATCAGGGGCGCACCATCAAGAACCCGGAACTGGTTTGGTGTGTACCGGATCATCAGGTCTCTACTTCCCCCGAACGCTATACCAATCGTTCCCTTAACCTGGGTACCGTGGTTGACGATTTCCCGGAGTTGAAAGACGAATTGGCCGAGTTGGGGATACGCATTTTCGGCATCGATGACCCGGAGCAGGGAATTCAGCACGTGGTAGGGCCGGAAACCGGACTGACCCAGCCGGGGATGCTCATGGTGGCCGGTGACAGTCACACCTGTACCCACGGTGCGCTGGGGTGTGTCTCCTGGGGCGGCGAAACGCCGAACAACGTATTGTTGACCGGGACAGTGATGCGCGAGCGAGCCCGCAATCTTCGCGTTAACATGGTGGGCTCGATGGGACCCTGGGTAAGACCGAAGGATCTGATTCTGCACACGATAGGCACGCTTGGAGCGGATGCAGGCAATCGCTGTGCCGTTGAATATGCCGGTCCTGTAGTGCGCTCACTCGGCATTGAGGGTCGCATGAGCCTTTGTAATCTGTCTATCGAGATGGGTGCCGCAACCGGCGTGGTGGCTCCCGACGATACTACCTTCGAGTACATGGCCAATACCCGGTTCAGACCTCGGGGCGAACACTGGGATCAGGCCGTGGCCTATTGGCGAACTCTCACCACTGATGACGATGCCACTCTCTACCGGGACGAGACTATCGATATGACCAGCCTCGAGCCCCAGGTGACCTGGGGTACCAGCCCGGAACAGGTCATGGGTATCAGTGAGCGTGTTCCTGCTCCCGATGACGTGCCCTTTGAGAAGCGTGAAGCCTGGCAGCGCGCATTGGATTACACCAAGCTGGTTCCGGGCAACACCATCGCGGATATGCCGATTGATGAAGTGTTTATTGGCTCCTGTGTTGAGAGTCGTATCAGCGATCTGCGCGTTGCTGCGGAAGTGGTCAGGGGAAGACAAGTCGCGCCCGACGTACTGGCCTGGGTAGTTCCTGGCTCCAAACCTGTCAAAGCGCAGGCCGAAGCCGAAGGGCTTGACAGAATTTTTAAGGACGCCGGCTTTGATTGGCGTGAACCGGGTTGCTCCAAGTGCTACGGATCCAACGGTGACCTCGTCGCCCAAGGCAAGCGTTCCGTGTCCAATTCCAATCGCAACTACGTGGGACGTCAGGGCATCGATGCCATCACTCACCTGACCAGCACCCCGATGGCGGCTGCCGCTGCCATCGCCGGTCGCATCGTCGATGTAAGACGTCTGATGGCCGGGGAGATCGCATAATGGCAGATGACGCTGTAATCGATAGAACAAATTCGCAACGACCTGCTCTGGGTACCGGCGCTCAATTCATCAGCGAAAGAGGTATAGCCGCCCCGTTGCGGATGGACAACGTCGACACCGACGTCATCTCACCGATTGGCAAGCCGCCATATCCCGGTGTTACACCTGAAACGCGTGCTTTCGAACCAATCCGATTTTTTTCCGATGGCAGAGAGAGGCCCGACTTCATTCTTAATCAGGAAGGCTTTCGACGCGCGTCGATTCTTCTCGTCGGCAAGAATTTCGGCACAGGCAGTTCACGCAGCGTGGCGGTCAGCAGACCGCTGGACGGCGGAATCCGGGTGGTGATCGCGGAGAGTTTCGGTCCACTGTTTTATGACAATAGCGTCAGGCAGGGCTTGCTCGCGGTTCCGCTGGAAGAGGCGAAGATCGAGGAATTGGTTGCCTGGGCCTATGCCAATCCTGGTACCTCTATCTTTGTTGATCTGGAGAGTCAGACCATCGAGGTGGAAGGGATGGGAACCATCCCGTTTCAGGTGGAACCGCGCGTTCGCGAAAAGCTGCTCAACGGCTATACCGTGAATGAAGAACTGAGCAAGTTTGAATCCGAGATAAACGCGTTTGAGTCCAGTTATCGTGAGCAGCGCCCGTGGATTTACCAGACCAGCAACTGAGGGATTATGAGATCAGGATTATTGCTGCTGGATCAGATTGAGGTGAAACAGGCCCATAAACAATGCGAGAAGACGATCACAACCTAGTCCCTGCGGTTAGCTCTCAATCAAAGATTGCCGTTATGAAGCAACACAAGGGCTCTGCTGTGTTGCTGACAGAGCAGATTTTGAAGGATGCAACCAGCGCACAAGGGACCGGTGAGTTCAGTGCGGAGCACGTTCTTGCCAGACCCTGGTCCTGGGTATTTCAGGATGAAGACAGTTCCAAACGGACTCCGCATGCCAATGTTCAGGAGAGCACTTGCTCGATTCTCTTATCCGAAGTGAGCCTCGGCATCGACGACGGTCAAAGCTTCCATTTCGAAACAGTAAACGAGCTTAAGTTTCGGGTTTTGATAGCGCCGTTTTTTGGACCTTCCGTTCTATCTGACGCCGTTCGGTATCACTCGCTTCTGGTGCCTCTGGTTCCGGAAACTATTCACCTGATTGGAGAAAAAATTATCGAGAATCCTGAGCTCGAAATAGAAATCGATCTGGAAAACCTTGTCGTCTAGGTGCCTGGCGAAGAACCTATCGGTTTCGAAACAGATCAATGGCTCAGGAATCGATTACTCTTTGGTCTGGACGAACCGGACGAGCTACGGCTTTATCGTAGTGATGCCAAAGAAGCCAGGGCGCAAGCGAAGGCAGACCACCCGTGGTTGTACAATCAAACTGACGATTCGGAATTGGACTAATTTTTCAATTCAAAAGGGGACGGAGGGATTTAGTTTAGTCCCTCCGTCCCCTGTTACTAATAAGAATAGTGAGATTTTGTTAACAATACTGTATTTTTACTTAGGGCGCCTCTGATCAATGGCAAATGGGCGACGTATATAGAACATAAGGAGAAATAATTATGATCATCAAACAACTCAGGCTACTAATTGGAGCGGCGTTACTTTGTGTGTTATCAGCCGGTTCGCTTGCGCAGACACCAGACAATGCAAGCCATATTCCCAGTTCGGAGATTATGACTGTTTTTGAACACCTGGGTAACACCATCGATCAACAAATCAGAGTTGTTGATATTGGCGATGACATTAATGTAGCCGTTGGAATCTTGCGGCGTGTGGGCACGCGAACCGAAGGTGAGGAAGTGACGGCAATTCTTCATCATCGGGTTACGGAAGTGTATTACGTACTTTCCGGGTCAGGCATTCTTGTCACCGGCGGTAATGCGACTAATGAAGTTGAGTTTCCTTCAGATATTACCGCAGTGAGGGAATTAATCGGACCCAGCGGCAGTCGCACGGTCTCGAATGGTCAAATACAGACAATAGCAGCGGGTGACATAGTGGTAATCCCGGCCGGTGTGCCACATGGCTTTCGTCATATCCAGGAGCAGATCACCTATCTCAGCATTCGTGTTGATCCTGACCAGGTTCTGCCCACCGACTATGTCCATCCTTCACTGGACTGATGGGAGTTTCCCCCTTATCCATGAATTGGACAAAAGCCCAGATTGGATATACTGTTTACGATTTCTATACACCAACACGGGGGATGAGCAATGAACAAGAGTGAGATCGCCGGACTAGCGGCAGGGGTCCTACTAGTAATCGGATTACTGAGCTGGATGTTCACGGCGCCGTACCTCGGCAACCAGGGACTTTCTCGTACGCCCGGCGTAATCATTGGTGGGACGAATACTCCAGCCCCGAGTGACTTCACGTCGCTCAACAGCATCCGGGGCCCAATGCTCATGAAGCAAAGCGGCTTCCCACCGCTTGTTAACTATCTGACGTTTGTAGGCACTCCGGACGGAGTGATCACGGCCACCCGCCCGGACGGAGGGTACTGGGCGCAGCGCGTGAGGGATCGTGGCGGTGACGGATGGCTGCGCATCGGCGACGCGACCTATGCTATGGAGGCCACCGAGGTGGTCGGTGACGCACGTATACCCCTGCTTGAGCAGTGGTCGGCAAAGTCAGGCATGCCAATGGACTTGCCTCCCGGCGTGCCAGAACCGCTTCGCGACTGGGAGGTCTTTTTCTGGACAGCTAGATAGGGGCCGGGGGGACACTCATTCTGGCAGGGCCACAAGAATCCCGTTCATCCATTCCAGGTCGGCTTCAAGCGGGATGTCGCCGCTTGGCATGTCATTGCTTGCCAGAATGTGCGCCATCAGTGCCGTGGCCTGGCTGTTGCCCAGGCTGCCGGGCTGATCCAGGGGCATGGTGTTGGCAATGCGTAGGTAAAGGGCCGTGGCGGGTGTTCCTGACCAGACAGTTGCGAAACTTCGCCCGCTGAACTCCAGGATGCTATGGCAGCGGGCACAGTGGGTGCCGAATAAAGCCTCGCCGCGCTGTGCCTGTGCAGCGGTGTAGATTCCATCCAGAGTGGTCTCGGGTACTTGTTCGCCGCAGCCTGCGAGCAGTGTTAGCGCTATGGCATACACCGCCCGCTCAATCCATACCTGCATAAAGTTACGGCCTTGGTGGGTAGTCGTATTGCAGTGCCGATGGGCATTGATCACCCGCCGCGTCGCCCCGTACCCAGGCAACCAGAGCCTGCCGTTCCGGATCGTCTTGCGAAAACCAGCGTCGGCCGCCATTGTGCATCAAGTCTCCCCCGGCGTTGGGATGGAGCGGCTTGTGCAGGAAACGGCTACTCTCGGGACGGCCCGGGTCGATCAGGTAGACCAGATCCTCGAATGCCTGCTGCGACTGTTCAACGGTCCAGTAGCTATTTTCCGGTGGCGGGACGGCAAACTCACCGCTGTGACATTCCGCACAGGGCAGGGCATGCTCGATTGGATTAACAAAGATGGGTTGCACGCAAGCACGGAAGAATTCGAAATCGACCTCCACGACTGGCTCGGCGCCAGCATTGGGACTGCCAGTGGCAATCCATTCGGCGAATACACGATACTCGCTGTGCTCGATCGAATCCCAGAAAATACCGCCGGAATGCCTTTCCCCCCCAACCGCCGGTGCCAGCGGTGCCAGCAGTAAGCGGCTGCTTCCGGGATCACTCGGATTGACCAGCATAGCGACATTCTCAAAATTCTGTCGGGATTGCTCCTCCGTCCAGAAAACATTACCATTTTCCAGGGTCAGGGGCTGCAGCCCCAGGGGCACATTGGCCTGATTGGTATGACAGGCGACACAGGAGCTGTCTGAGCCCACAAAGCCGCCATGATGGCGCATGAAAATGGGTTCGATGGATTCTTTGTAGAAATCGTAGTCAAGACCTTTCGGTGTTTGCGGCGTTTCGGTGGTGGCTACGGTTGCCTCGCCAGACGGAGCCGACTCCTGCTCACTGCAACTCACGATGGATAAGATCAGTGCGACCAGAAACAATCGCCGTAGATTACTGCTGCTCATTGTACTTCCCCCTCCCAATCCTGTGGCATGATGGCCGTGAAAATCCGTTTCGGCGCCTGCCCGACTGGAAAGCGACGTATGACTTCCTGGGTCTGTAAATCTACCACCGCGGTTTCATTGTGACCGGACACACCTACCCAGAGATAACGGCTATCAGGGGTTGTGGTAATCCAGGCAGGGTTGCCGATGTAGACCCGGCCCAGGTACTCATAATCCGGGAAGGAATAACCATAGATGTGTGAAGTCGCGCGGCTGGAATGCCAGACCTGGCTCTGGTCGGGAAGCACGACGACCCCGTGACTGGGGGCACTCTGAATGCCATCGGCGGTCTGGTCGGTGCGGTACCAGGCGTCGTCGGGAGGACTTACCTTGTTCATCAGTTCCCGGGTGTCCCAGTTATATTCCCAGAAGCCATGCCAGCCCCCTACATTAATTAGAACCGACCGGGTGGAACCGTCCGGATTGGTGGTGAAGGTCAGGGGTCGGACGCCGCCGGTGAACGGGTTCTGAGAATAGGGGATCGACAGTTCCCACATCACTTCATCAGTTTCTGTATCAATGGCGATAATTTCGCTGGCACCGATCATACCGCCAACTGCATAGCGGCCATCGGGCGTGACAAAAGTATTGTGAACACCACCGCCAGTCTCGATGTTGGCGATGATCTCGTTGCTGTCCATGTCAATCACCTGGATCAGGGGCTCGGCGATGATGGCCACGTAGATTTTGCGCGCCGTGTGACTTGCCGACAGGTTGTGAGGACCGTTTGCCAATTGAACCCGATCGACGACTTCAAAGGTGCGGGTGTCGACGACATCCACGGTGTGATCGTATTCATTGGTGAAATAGTAGAAAGTACCGTCGGCATGGACGGTGGCTCCGTGGTTATGGGGCAAACCGTCGATATAGCCGACTTGTTCCATGCTGGCCGGATCGAAAATATAGACGTCGTCACCAGCGGAGTTGGTCTGGAGAATACGCACGGGCCGGTCGGTCAATAGGCCGGTTACGCTATCTGCCTGGTAAGTCTGAGCTGTGGCGGGCAAACTGAACAAGCCCATTACCAGCAGGACAGAGCTAATTATTTTTTTCACGATGACCTCCAGATTCGGTCAAGTTATAAGGTTTTATAAAAACTTGAGTGTTCTTCTTGTTCTCCGAGGTCGAACATAGCACCTGGGCCTTTCCTCTTCTTCAGAACGTGCCGCGTACTTTCAATGCCAACACTGCTCCGGTAGTGAAGCAGGATTTTTCGAGTTCCCGTAGCCCGCCATCACCGATTGTACGATTCTCAAAGCGGATTCTGGTCCGACAGCGTATGTTATTGTCGCGGGCTTCGAATCGGTAAGTCAGTCCTCCCCAACCCACCATCTCGACCCAACTGAAATACGAATAGCTGCCTCCGTACTCCTCGGTCTTATCGATGTCGTAGTTAATATTGGCGCCATCGAAACCATCATTGACGTTAAAACCCCAGTTCATGTTGCGTGACGGGATATCGTGACGGAGCCCAATACTGAGATTTCCCCTACCCCGGCGTGATAGTCGCCTTTTCATGCCGGTGAAGGGATCGGTAATTTCGGAATCTTCGAGATTAAGCCCTGTTGTCAATAACATGTTGGGTTGACCCAGGAATCCCAGCCTCAGGCTGCTATCGATTTTGAGACCATAACGTTCAGCGTCGCCGATATTGCCGTTTGCCGACAGTACATCTTCTACTGTTGAAACATCAACCTTCCCTATTACATCTTCCAGTTCGTGATAGAACAGGTTGGTATTGATCACACCGCTATCATTGGGCAATCGGTATTCCAGGTTTGCCTCATAGCGCCAGGATTGTTCCTGCACCAGGTCCGGGTTGCCTTCCAGTTGGTTCTGGTCGTCATCGGAGCCACGGTTGGTCTGAGCGCTGGTGGTGAAATCCCCAAAGCTCAGCTGTGCCACGTCTTTTTCAATTGTTGTGCGAAACTGCAGGCTGGGTGTGATATCAAAGCGATAATCTATTTTTGGACGAACGAAATCGAAATCGCGAGACTGGGAAATATCACCGCTTTGCTTGATAGTGCTGTCTTCGAAAAGCAGTGTACTTTCCATTGACATGCGATTACTGAGCTGCCAATTGTGTACGGCGAAATACTCATAACGCATTTCCTCTACCATCCCGTTCGCATCGGTCACAGGTGTCAGGCCGCCGAATCGATCCGATACTTCACCGCCGGTTAACAGGCCGAGTTGCAGGGAAGTATCCAGTAAGGTCTGGGCGCGCTCAACCCCGACCTCCAGCGACTGAGTGTCAAAGACATCAAACGTGTAGGAGGTTCTTACTATACGCTCCCGGGTGCGTTCCGATGACGATATGAAAAGATTTTTGCTACGATCAAGGTTGTCCACGTCATAGCGCTCGCGAGTGAACAGGTCATCTTTTTCATTGACAATAAAGAGTGTTTTGAAACGACTACCGTTCAAAAATTCATGCTCGTAGTCGCCTCCAAATTCCCAGGATTCGCTGTCGCGCGGCAATTCTTCGAACTGCAGACTTAGCACCGGGTTCTCAAACTTGTCATCCGCGATGATGCGGTCCAGTTCTCTGTCCTGGTTGTCTTCAGACCACTGCAGGTTCAGATGCGCCAGATCCCGCTCCGAAAACTCGTAACCGAAATTACCGACCAGGGTTAACGGCTGGGCATCCTGTTTGGTTTCTCGTTGAATCCGGTCATTTAGCGAGCCATCAGGCAATACACTGTCTTCGCGACTCTGGTTTAATTCGTATCGCGGCTCACGTTCTCCACTTAGAAAATAATCAACAGCACCGCGCTGGCCAGTTAGAGAAACCTTAGCCCCGGGGTTATAAGCGCTGTCCCAAGTGCGATCTACGTTGAGCTCGTAGGCGATGCTGGAGCTGGATTCTGATTCCAGTAAAACAATATTGATGACCTGGCTGCCACCCCGTACATCGAGATCACCAGAGGTTCCCCGTATTATTTCAATGTATTCGACTTGAGAAGCAGAGATACGACTGAGTTGATCATTACCTTCATTTTCCTTACCTGCGATTCGTCGACCGTTTATGAGTACCTGGTCTCCACCCGCGCCCAACCCTCGACGATTGGAGCCCCCTGAGCTACCCGGACCACCACCACCACCGCCCTGACCGCCGCCACGTGCGACATTGATGCCGGGAATACGGTCCAGCATGTCGCTTACCGAGTAGGGATCAAATTCGGCGAAGTAAGTGGCAGGGTACGTGACTGTAGCGTCCTGATCGGTTGAAGGCGATATGTCCTGAGCGTAGGAGTAATTGACAGCAACAGTAAATCCCAGCGCTGCGAACAGGCTGAACAAACACGAAAATTTCTGCGCGACTCGAGAAAAAGAGCTCAAAAAGACAACCATCGTTAATTTTCCAGCAGGAGCACAATGATTTGCCCATCTAGTATGCCTCGGGAAGACCAGTGGCAAAACGAATACCTGCCAGAAAATTGTAACTTTTTGTGATTACATGGTCGCTCAATGAGGCCAGGGGACACTCATAACTTATAAGTGTCCCCCTTCGCTGGTTACTCGACTAATTAGCCAACGGATCCGGCCGCATCTGAAAGTGATAGACCTTGCTCGATGTCCCCGCACCGGTTTCCATATGAAATGGCGTCCTGCTGCTAAAGGTTGTCCACAAACCGCGGCCTTTCCATCCAGCATCAGGATCATCGATACGACCGTCCATCCACTTGGTGTAGAAACCCAGGGGATAAGGTACCCGCAGGCGAATCCATTCGCCGTCGTTAAGCGCTAACAGCGCGCCGGACTGATTGCCGGTATTGATCGGCGTGTTCTCACCCAGCCCGAAGGTATCGAACTGATCGACCCAGGTGTAATAGCTGCCTTCGGAGCTACCCGGCGTATCGATATTCTTGAACTGGGGCAATGGCTCGGTATAGAAGGTCCAGCCTTCCGGGCAGTGCTGGCCTGTCGCCTCCGGGCCGTTCAACGGACCCTGGCAGCGGGTGCGGTCGAAGCTTGCCATATGACCACTGGCCAGGGCCACCCAGGCTACGCCATTGCGATCGACATCCATACCGCGTGGCGAGAATCCCTCGATCGGATCACCATTGGCATCGAGGGGCAGTTCATAATATTCGGTCAGTGCGGTAACACTGGGATCATCACCGGGCTCCAGTCGCACCACGGCACCGGGATAGCTGAGGTTGGATCCCCACACTGACCCATCTGGCGCCGGTGACACGGCGTAATAACCGGAGTTGATGCGCTTGTCCCGTGCAGGATCCACTGCTTCATCCGGCTCAACATAATCGGCGTCCCGCCGGCCGTTGCCGTTGGTATCCAGGATGAAGGGTGTCCATCCCTGGGCCGCCACCGCATCGCCTGTTTCCAGGAATTGGCGGGTATTCAGCCAGCCAATCGCTCTGCCGCCGCCGCTGGTCCACAGAGTGTTATCCTCATCCTCGGCGAACATCAGGTGGTGGGTACTGAAACAGGTATTGATCGGAGTATACACTTCCGTTTCCGGATCATAGACGCCGAGATGTCGCCCGGAGCGCCCCAGAGGAAACTCCTGGGCAGAGGGATGATCGGAGCCTTCCTGGCAGAACGCTGGTACATTTCCCGGGTCACGGGCCCGGGAAGTGATCCAGACTCTGCCATCCTGATCCAGCATGGGATTATGTACCGTAGTCGAGGAATCCCAGATCGGTTCGTCACCCCAAAAGGGTGATTCCGCCAGGGGGGTGGCCGGTTCAGGATTGTAATTCGGATCTTCCGGGAACACCGGTATCTGGGCTATCGAATTGGCCACCGGATCCAGCACCGGCAGATAATCAGCGCTGTTTTCCAAGGCACCGTATAGCTTGCCGTAGCCATTCACGGTCGGATCGCGCCTGTCGGTGGAGGCAACATCGTGCAGGTAGGCGGTGGGGTCCGCCCAGTCCCACTGGGTAATGACCACGTTGCGTTCCAGCCCGGCAGGGCGCTGAGGTACCGGCGGCAATTCACCGGCCGCAATCCGGTCGGTCCAGTCGGCAAACATCTCAAGCGCTCGTTGCTCACCCATGCCAGCCAGCGACCCGATCATGGAACCACCGGCTTGACCCGATCGCACGCGACGATCCCAGGCGCCAGTTGACGTATCGTAACCGCTGAATAGGTTAGGTATGTTACGGATTGCCGCGTTGCCCAACTGGTGACAGGCCCCGCAGCCACCGCTGGTCACCCGCCGGATGAAGTCGGCCTGGTTGTGAATATTGGGAGAAATGCCATTGCCGTCCGGGCCGGTACCGGGAAATTCACTCTTGTCCGGAATCTCCAGCAACGAGTACCAGTTACCGGCAGGGTAATAGGCAGCGGCCGCTGCGGCATCGGGCGCAATCACCGCGTTCAGATCCAGTGATTGACCGGGAGCGGCGTTGATCTTCTCCGAATCCACCAGGCCGTAACCCCGCACCCAGACATCATACTGTGCCGCAGGCAGGTCGGGGATCACATAGCGCCCGTCCTCGTCGGTGACTACGGTTTTTGAAAAGAGCGTTGGTAAGTCGTCTGTTTCGGCGATAACCCATACCCCGGCTTCAGGTCCGGCGCTACTGGTGACGACGCCACCGATATCATCCTGATCGACGCTGATGTCCGGCGTATCGTTAACAACCGGCTCAGGCTGAGTTGAGGCCTGTTGTTCCGGCTGGCCACAGGCCACAAGGGCCAGCAGGCTCGCTGCAAAGATGATTCTCAATACTGATGATTTAATTCTCATGATTTCCTCTCTACTGTCTAAGTTTCCCGTCAGAAAATATACCCGCTTTCAACGGAATTAAAAATGGGATCAGATCAATAATACTGTATTTTAACCTTGCCTCCTCTGGTCCTCAATACACTCATTTGCGTTGCTTGCTTCATCACATCCACTCTCGCTCGGCATCTTCATCCGCAACCGCCTTTGCTATGGTCTGTACTTCGACCATCGCATCTTCAGTTACTGAAACAGGCACCGACACCGGTTCGATTTCTGCAGAGAGCACACTTAACTCAAACTTACCTCTTGGTACTGCAATACATGCTATACCCGTTGCATCGACCTGCGCTGTATAGGCTCCTATCCGGACATCAATATTGTCCAATGTAATGCCATCGCCTGCTGGATTGACTTTTACGGTAATCATGCACTCCGGTAGCTGTAGAGTGCGGAATGTAAAGGCGCCCGCAGCGGCAATATGCTCACACTCCATACCCCCCCCGATAAAATGAACAGTACGTGGAAATACGTCTAGTTCATCGGGTGCCAGCAAACGTAACTTTGTTTCGTAGAGTGCTTCAGTGCCGGGGCGCGGAGTGCTGCCGAGCACAGCGTGGCATAGGGCCGTTCCTGCTGCGTCCCGAATTTCAATTTGCTGTCCGCCCAAATTGCAGCCCCCCGCGCATTTTACGCCGACATGGATTTCAAATTGACTAGCCCTGGTGGGCGAGGGAACATCCCAAACCGCCACGCTTACGCGGTGGCGCTCTGTATCTGTTTCGTCATTCATTGGCCTAATCTCTGGGGCGCTCCTTAAATATTTGTAATGAAGAAGTAAACTTAGCTTTATGCACTGGTAGCGGCATCCTTTTCTGCAACGCGGCCAAACAGCGCACATCTGCCCAAACCGTGTTGTGCAAAGCCACCCATGGACTCACCACAGGTGTAGAGCCCGGTAATCGCCTCGCCCTGCATATCGAGGACTCGACACCGGGTGTCGACTCGCAATCCGCAAAGCGAGTCGTGCAGAATCGGTGTCGACCATGCGGCGTAAAAGGGTGGCATCTGGATTTTGTACCGTGGATTCCGTTTTCCGAAGTCCTCGTCTACACCTGCATCCACGAAGGAGTTATAGCGCGCAACAGTTTGCTCCAATACTTCGCCAGACATTGCAAGCGTCTGATAAGGATTATCAATTTTACCAGCCAGTTCAGCGATAGTATCCGCGCTGAAGAAATAGCCATCCGGATCCACACTGGGTGGATTCGGATTCCACGCCTGTCGCGCCAGCGCATCCGAGTCAAAAATTGCCCAGATAGGCCCGCCGCCATTCTTTTTATTGGGATCGCCACTGTATGACATGCAAGCGGCAAAGAAATCGTGACCGCCGTCCATCTCATCATGAAAGCGTCGACCTGTCTGTTTCACCAGGATCACGTTTTGCCAGTTCACGTTGGACAGACCGGAAGCGCGCACCTTATCAAATATGGGACTATCCGGTTGCCACCAAAGACTTGAGTATCCCCACTGGCACCCAATGTGCGCGGTCTTCGAAATCCAGTTCCCGGCCTCTACGGTCTGACTTGCTGTTCCCCACAGTGCCGCACCTAACTCCATTGCCGCAGTTTCACCGTCGGCAGTCTGCTTCGAATAAGGCTCACCGGCGACCTGATACTCTTCAGTCAGCCTGGGATCAAACATGCGCCTGAAATTCACATCGCTGGTGTGCCCGCCCGTCGCGAGAATCACGCCCTTTGTTCCTCGAATTCTTAACTCATTGTTCTCATTGAGCGCTTCCAGCCCGAGCACTCTTTTCGAGTCCGGATCTTGCACGAGCCCTGTCATCTTGTGCAGCAACAGAATCTGGACACCTTTCGCTCGAGCACTTTTCTCCAGTGCCCGAACCAGTCCTGAGCCGAGTCGAGTGGGATAAGAGGTTACTAATTCTTCGTAGACAGGCCACTGCACCGTGCGCCCGTTTCTGGAATCGGGACCATTTACCTCGTCTTGAAACTGTACTCCGTTGGCAACCATCCACTCAAATGTTTCTGCACTCCGATCAGCATAGACTCGGGTAAGATCCCGATCGGTGTATCGGGCTTCCAGGTTTTGCGGCCTGATCCAGTACTCGAAGACAGCATCAGCAGAATCCTCAATACCGTGTGCCCGTTGCCTGGTGGTTCCTCCACCCAGATTGACGCGACCACCACTGACCAGGCCGTGGCCACCGCAATCATAATTTTCCTCCACGATGATTACAGAAGCGCCATTATCTAGGGCCTCAATTGCCGCAGAGAGTCCCGAAACACCTGCGCCGGCGATAACGACATCTGCCGTCAAGTCCCAGGATTGCTGGGAACTTGATTCCTCCTGAGTGGACTGTGCCATCGCGGTTAAAGCTGAGGTACCGATACCTGCCGCTACGCCCTTCTTTACAAACTCACGCCTGCTTATTCCAGATTTGGGTTTTTTATTTGTCATGGTGGGCTCAGAATTTAATTTGCATTTTTTATGTAGTTGAGATCATGAAAATACAGCAAATAAAGGTTAAATGGGATAAATATGTTGGTCATTTTTGTGCTGTTTTAGAGATTTGAGCGGATTTTGGGTCTTGATAGGCTGTGGGAGGGGCCTGACTGGTATCCTTTTCTAGGTCAGGTCCAGATCTAGGGGGTCAGAGCCCGATTTTTTGATAGTTTTCTCGAAGGGGAAGAGCCCCCATGGGCTGGTGTTGAAAATCGGGTTCCGACCCCGTGCAGTGCCCGCTGAAAGTTACTTATGGCACGTTCAGTTTGAATACGTAGAGGGCGTTATGGCCGTCGGGGCTTTGTAGTTCGGGGGCGAGGAAGCTGCCTATGCGCCAGGGGCTGCCGCCTTCACGGCCAGCGGGTATTGCTATGTATTGCTCGCCATCAACTGCATAGGACATGGGAAAGCCCTGGGCTGATGTAGCCAGACGTGTGCTCCATAACTCTTCACCGGTTTCTACATCCAGGGCGTGTACGCGGCGATCGTAGTCACCGACGAAAACCAGGCCACCTGCGGTTGTTAAGGCTGCGGTAAGAAATGGAGCGCGTTGTTCGATGCTCCACTTTTCGTCCAGTGATTCCACATCGTAGGCAGCCAGCTTGCCGAAGCGTCCTTCGGTGCCCGGCATCTCTAGCCATACTCGATCGCCTTGACTGCCGCCACCGCCAATTTCGAAGATGGCCTGGCGTGGTGACATATCCATGCAGCTCTGGCTCAGCGGGATTACCAGTGCGCGGGTGGGTGGATGGTAGGCACTGGACTGCCAATTGTGTCCACCGGCAGTGGAGGGACAGACCGATAGCCAGTCGCCTATCTGCATATTGCGAATGTCTTCGCGATACCTTAGCTCGCCGGTCTCTATATTTACGTCACCAAAGACGTTTTGAAATACGGTTTCCTTCAGGCCTAGAAATTGACCGGTGCGTCGATCCAGCTTCCACAGAATCCCACTCTTGCCGATGCTGAGCAGGTAAGGTTCGCCGGCAAGATCCACCAGCACCTGCTCAAAGGCCTCGTCCATATCCAGCGACTCACCGGGCACATGCTGCCGATACCAGACAATTTCGCCGGTGTCGGGATCAATAGCCAAAGTGGAGTTTGCGTAGAGAGTGGAATCATCGGTTGTTAAGCCTCGGCTGGCCGCCATCCAGGGTTTGGCCTGCGCCGTACCGAAGAACACCAGACTCAGTTCTGGATCCCAGCTGCCGCTGATCCAGACATCGGCGCCGCCTCTGAACTCCACCGGCAGGCCGCCCCAGCTATCGTCACCCGGTGTTCCGGGCTGGGCCACGGTATACGTACGCCAGAGCTCCTCCCCGGTACGGGCATCGTGCCCGGTGATAAAACAGCTCTCTTCGAAAAAGCGCTGGCAGCCATTGATGCCATTAACCAGTTTGCCATCGGCAACTATAGGCCCGCTTGTATTGGAGTAACCCTGAGTAGAATCGGCTATTTCAACATCCCAGCGCACGCGACCGGTGCGCGCATCCAGTGCAACCAGGTGGGCATCTGTGGTTGCTACATAAACCATGTCTTCCCACATCGACAGCGTACGCAGATGTCCGCCCTGCCTTGCTCCCTCTGGAAACTGCCGACGGTATTCCCACAGCAAGGTGCCATCTGTCGCATCCAGTGCCTGTACCACGTTGCCGAAATTGGGAATGTAGAGTATACCGTTTCGAACCAGCGGGGCCGGTTGGCTGCGACCGGACTCCATGCCCCAGACCCAGGCCAGAGAGAGATTTTGCACATTGTCTGTATTGATCTGATCCAGTCGGGTGTAGCCCTGACTCTGGGGCGAACCACGCCAGTAGGTCCAGTCGGCCGCGGCGGGATTTACCAGTTCATCAGTGGAGACATTACGGAATGCGCTGGCTTCGGCAAAGGTCTGGGTAAGTGCCGTCTCAGTTTGCACGATATCTCCCACCGACGGCACGCGATTTCTGCCATCGGGTGAAGGGACGGTGCCGGCAATTCCGGGGATTGGTGTGCGCTCAACAACCGTCGCCGCTGGCTCTGCCACAGCTACTCTGGCCGCTAACACCAGTCCGGCTGAAGTAAATGACAGTTGCACCGTTCCCGGGTCCACCGCATTGCGTCCCAAGATATAAGCAACGATGTCACTGTACTGGGAATCTGATAACGAAGAGGGCGCCGTGGTTGGCATGGTCTGTTTGATCAGAGTCAACAGAGCCAGAACGGGGCTATTGCCCCAGTTGCTTTCGAAATTGGAACCAATCAGCGCGGGTGCCTCAAAGGAACCCTGGAGATTGGGAAGGTGGCAGGTAGCACAGTTTATCTGATAGAGCTCACTGCCGTTTAATGCTTGCTCGGCACTGTAAGCAGCCTGGTCGCTCTGTTGTGCAAACACAGGAGAGCAAGCCAGACTCGCAGCAATCAGAAAACCGTTTGTGCCTTTCCTGTTAATGGTTTTTAACATCACTGACTAATAGTAAGCGTTTCCTGTGCAGCCGCTTGCTCAGCCGCTGCTCGCACATATTGTTCCTCATTGAGATAGGTAATACCTACCCAGGCGTGGCTCATTTCATCCACGCCGCGCCGACCAAAAACCACCCACTGCTCCGGATCTGGATTAAGCGGATTGTCGGCGCTGTTATCAAATACGGAAGTAAATTGCAGAATCGTGCCTGTCGGTAACAGAGGTTTTACATCGTCTTCAAATATATAAGCTATTTGCCAGTTGTGATTGTATTTATTCACCTGGCTCAACACTTCCCTGCGACCATTAGGATAGATAGCTTCCATGGCCATAACCTTTCCGCGCATGTGCAGATGGGGGCGATAGCTGTGAATAACAGCGGGCGACTCAAGCACGTGCATACCCTGCAAAACCTGAGTACCATGAGGTGGAATCACAATATCCTGACCGCGCGCCATGCCATTTAAGCCATCGACACGTAACAGGATTTCTCCGTTAGTGGCCAACTCAGGCACAACGCCTTCATCGTAAAACCACAGACCCACCTCAACCACATCTCCGGGCACTTCGGTCCCGATCGGAAAATAATGCAAATTCCACGCGATTCTACCGCTGGCGGGCACCCGCATGCCGGTACCCTCTGGAAAAATCTCCCAGGATTTTCCAACACCGTATCTGGCTAATCCTACCTGGCGCCTTTCTCCTTCAGGAATTAACACGGCATGGCCGTGGTGAACCACTTTCTTGCCCATGGGGTAGGACGCCTTGAATTCGGCGGCACGCAACCAACGCTCTCCGTCCAGACCTTCGAACGGTATATTCGGCAGCCACCACTGGTCCTGTCCATTTGCTATGACATCGTAGGGGGCGGAGCGGATGATAAAGTCCGGTGGTCCCATAGTCTCACCTAATTGCCACTCGGCGCCGCCGGCAATTTCGATTGGCGGCGGCAGGTCAGCGGGGTTGCCTTCCGGCGCACCTGCATCTACCCATTCTGCGATTACTGCAATCTCCTCGTCTGTCAAGGACGCATCATTTTTGAATTTCTGTATACCGACGTTCCGATCGGTATGCCAGGGCGGCATGATGCGCTTGGTAACCCGATCTCTTATCAGCGCAACAAACGGACGCACCTGCTCGTAATTCATCAATGGCATGGGTCCAATGCCTTCGGGGTTATGACATTGCTGACAGCCGCGCTGCAAAATCGGCGCAACGTCTCTGGAAAAAGTAAGTTGGTCCTGGGCAAAACTGGTGGCCGAGATCAACGACAGACCGCCGGCAAACAGTGCCAGAAACATTTTTCTTGTTGTTATGTTTTGGTAAGTCAATCTACTCATGACTTGCTCCTGTTAGGTTCTCAGTTCAGGGAGTAACCGAGATATTGAAATATGCATTGGTATGACAACAATAAAACTCAAATGCAGCGATGGTGTTGATAGTTTGCATCCTCACAACATAATCACCCGGCTCAGAAAAAACCGCCGCCGCCGTGCTGCGCGTTGCCGGGATAGTATTGTCCATGGCAAGCTCATACTCCGCCATTGAGAAACTCACGTCACCTGGACCGCTGTGCTTTGCCCACCCAAGCCAGACATCTTCTTCCGGGTGTTCAATCCATACCGGAATGGTAACTTCTTCCCCCACAGATGTTCGAATTACGTTTTCGGCCTGGATACCATTGCGGCCGCGAACACGGGGGCCATCTATTGATGTTCTGACCCAGGGCGCGATATTGCCACGGCCGCCCGATACTGGCTCATCAATAACATAGGGTGGATTAATGCGACCGGGTACGCTCAGGGTCTGCCCGGCGCTGGATATTGTCCAGATGACCTCTTCGTCCACACCGTAATCGGCAGGCACCACCACCGTAAACACACAAAACTTGTGTCGATATCGTGGCGGCAGAGGATCGAAATGGGTGGGTACCAGTGCCTCGAACCTGTCATCACTGAGATGATTGTCTTCACCAAGAGGGATATCCAGAGATTGCTCAGAGTTCAGGTTAAAGTAACCGAAACACAGGCTGTGAGTGCCGTCATCATTGGTAAACCAGCCGTCAAACAGGGGAATAATGGCTTGACCGCTGGGCGTTATAACATTTGCTGACCAGGTTTGCTGCGATTGCAGTATCTGTTGGCCACTGGCAGGCACCGTCAACACAACCATAAGCAAGGGTATCAGGGTTAGAGTGCGGGGCAGTTTCACGCTGTTACTATTCTTCATTTGTAACCTCATTGGGCTTCATTTGTAACCTCATCAGCGAATCAGCTTCGCTTATCAATAGTCCCAGGTGACCCACTGCGACGATCGGGTCCACAGGCCCTACCTCCAGTGCCCAATCTGGATTGCGTTCACCCCCCCCGATCCTCAGGATGGTAAATGATCCTACAGGCATTGTCACCTCGATAGTATCCGGTTTAGCGTCACACAGACCTTGTGCTAGACTGCCTTGAGGCAAGCCAACAATACCTAAAACCAGCGGAATTTTGAGCCATGAAATCCACTTCTTTCTCTAACAGAGTCGTTTTCCTCTGCCTGTGTGTGTTTATGCCATCGGCTATCGCCCAAACTGGTGCACCAAACGGCGAGTGGCCGACCTATGGAGGCGATCTGGGTCATACCCGTTATTCGGCACTGGATCAAATAAACGCCGAGAATTTCGAGGATCTGGAAGTCGCCTGGCGTTTCAAGACTCATAATCTGGGGCCGAATCCGGAATACCGGTTTCAATCCACTCCCCTGATGGCAGATGGGGTGATTTACACCACCGGGGGTTCACGCCGGGCTGCGGTGGCGCTCGACGCGGCAACGGGTGAAATGCTCTGGATGCACAGCATTAATGAGGAAGACCGGGGTCGCTCTGCACCGCGGCAACTGTCAGGTCGAGGGCTGGCCTATTGGCCAGGAGCTAATGGCGAAGGACCGAGAATTATTTATGTCACGCCGGGCTACAGAATGGTAGCACTGGACGCGACCACCGGAAATCCTGTGCCAGATTTTGGCGAGCAGGGTATCGTCGATTTAAAGCAAAATGCCGATCAATACATCGACCCGGTTACGGGTGAGATCGGCCTGCACGCCACCCCTATAGTCGCAAACAATGTAGTCATCGTGGGAGCGGCTCATAATACTGGGGGCAATCCCAAGAGCTTTAGCAACGTAAAAGGCTATGTGCGTGGTTTCGATGTGGTAACTGGAGAGCGTCTGTGGATTTTTCACACCGTTCCGCAGCCAGGCGAATACGGTATCGAGACCTGGCTGGAAGGCTCGGCCGAATACACGGGCAATACCGGGGTCTGGGCGCAGATATCCGTCGATCTGGAAAGTGAAACAGTCTACCTGCCGGTAGAAGAGTCCACCGGTGATTACTACGGTGTCAATCGCCCCGGCGATAATCTCTTCAGCGAGTCCCTGCTGGCGGTAGATTTAAATACCGGCGAACGTAAATGGCACTACCAGTTCGTTCACCACGGGATATGGGACCACGATATACCCTGTGCGCCTATTCTCATGGATATTGATATTGACGGCCAAATAGTCAAAGCTGTCGCCCAGCCAACCAAGCAGGCTTTCCTCTATGTGTTCAATCGGGAAACGGGTGAGCCGATCTGGCCAATCGAAGAAAGAGCAGTGGAACAGGGCGATATCCCCGGCGAGTGGTATTCACCCACTCAGCCATTTCCAACCAAGCCACCGGCCTATGATCGACAGGGTGTTACAGTCGATGATCTGCTCGACTTCACTCCAGCACTGAGAGCTGAGGCCTTAGAGATAGTATCCTGGCATAAGATGGGCCCCATCTTCACTCCACCGGTAATAAGTAATGCACAGGGGCCTCTTGGCACGCTTATGGCGCCAGCAACCGGCGGTGGTACTAACTGGCCCGGTGGTTCGTTCGATCCGGAGAACAATATACTCTTTGTTTCTTCCAATAGTTCGGTTGCCAGCCTGGCTGTAGTGCCGCCCTACCCGGGACAATCGGATATGGCGTATATTCAAGGCAATGCAGTAACTGGTCCACGCACCACCGGTGGTGCCGGGTCCGCGGCCGGTGGTGGCCGATCCCAATTTCGGCCAACCGAGGAACGGACCGTAACCATCGATCCGGAGCGCGGACCACCGAGGCTGAATCTCAGTGTACAGGGCCTGCCCCTGCTCAAGCCCCCCTATGGCGTTATCACCGCCATCGATATGAATCAGGGTGAGATATTGTGGAAAATACCCCACGGCTCAACTCCTGACCGAATCCGCAATAATCCCGCACTGGCTGGGCTCGACATTCCCCGCACGGGTCAACCAGGTTCAGTAGGAACCCTGGTCACGAAAACACTGTTAATAGCCGGCGAACCGAGCGTCACATCTACGCGGGGAATCCGAGGTGCGATGATGCGAGCCTATGACAAATTAACTGGCGCCGATGTGGGCGAGGTTTATCTACCAGCGCCGCAGTCAGGCTCACCCATGACCTATATACTCGGCGGTGAGCAATATATCGTTATTGCTGTCAGCGGCAGCGGTTTTGCCGGTGAACTGCTAGCCTTCAAACTGCCAACCGACTAGGAAGCGTGTCATGAATAAACAAAATTTAGCTGCTGTCATTTTAACTCTGAGCTACTCCCTGGCGAGCGCGGATACTCATCCTGCTGCCGGTGGCAATATAGAAATCACACCGCTGATCCATTCCAGTGTGCAAATAGAATATAATGGAACAGTGATTCAAGTTGATCCCTGGGGCCTGATCGGACTGGACGATGCCAAGCCTGCAGACCTGATACTGGTTACCGACAGCCCGGGTCATCATCTGGACGCCGAGGCAATTGCCAGCCTGAGCAAAGCCAATACACAAGTTCTGATCGCCGCCAATGGTAAGGAACAGGTACCCAATGGAATCGTCATTGCCAACGGTGAAATGTTGCGAATCGCCAACATTTCCGTACAGGCCGTGGCAGCCTATGACATTATCCTGGGCGCCCCCTCCCATCCCAAGGGTGATGCCAACGGTTATGTGGTTAGCCTCGGTGGCAAGAAACTCTTTTTTGCCGGAGTCACGGAGTGCGTGGATGAGGTCAGGCATTTGCAGGATATCGATGTGGCCTTCATGCCCATGAACATCCCGCTTGGAAGAATGACACCTGCTGCCGCTGCCGAGTGCACCAAACTGCTCGAGCCCGATGTTGTTTATACCTATCACTACGATCAAAATTGGGCGCGTCGTATTGCCGATCCGAGTTTTACCGGTGGGGAGTTACCTGGCGGAATCACGGTGGCAGAGAGTCTGGAAATGTTTGCGCAGGAATTCGAAGGAACCAATATCGAATTTCGTAATGCTGAGTGGTATCCAGAGCCTGATTGATGGCTTCAAGGGGTAAGAGCCCTTGATCTGATAATTAGGTTTAATTCTTTTCTTTACTGCTGGATCAAGGGTTCCCAATCCTTATATCTAAAAGTCTACTTTCTCACCATCTGCGCAATAAACTTTAACCCCTTTTTCCTGTTTCCAGCGATTAACGGTAATAACAGATTTAAAAAATTCTTTTAAAGGGGAAATTTCAATGAACAAAATTACATCGTTTGCAAAATCCTGTGCCCTGTCTTATCGATTCTCATCAACCACTGGGATCCTTTGTATCAGCCTGGCGGTGGTGCTGCTGGCTGGTTGCAACACCCAGGTTGCGGAACCTGAGCCGGGACAAAATCAATCCTCAGATCCCCAGGCTGGAGTAGTTGGCAGTGACCAGCCGGTGGAAATATTGACCATCGATGAGGTCGCCCAAAGTACGGCGGCGGCAACAACTCCGCAGCGCGTAGCGGGCGATGATGCGAATGCCAGACCTCGCGCCATGACAGAAGAGCGCCTGCAAGCGGGCAACAATGTACTGAGAGCGCCAGTTCAATCAGCATCCCAGGGACTGGTCTACGCTGGTAATGATGCAGACCGGGCAGTGTGGTACAGAGGAGAAGTCACCAATAGGGAGAATTACCTGGCGATAGATGAAAACACGATCAAGCGGGTTAATGACGAACCGCTGTCGACTTTCAGTATTGATGTGGATACCGCCGCCTACAGTAATGTACGCCGTATGCTGACCCGGGAAGGCCGACTTCCTCCCCATGATGCGGTTAGACTGGAAGAGATGATTAACTATTTTGATTATGACTATACCGCTCCTGATAATCTTGATCAGCCGCTGGCAGTTCACACCGAACTGATGGCCTCTCCCTGGAATCCGAATAATCAATTGTTGATGGTAGGTATCAAGGGATTCGAGCAGGATCTGGACCTGCGCCCGAATGCCAACCTGGTTTTCCTAGTCGATGTATCCGGCTCCATGCAGTCTCAGGACAAACTCGGGCTGGTAAAGCGTTCACTGCAACTACTGGTCTCACAAATGCAGGAAGACGACCGGATCGCTCTCGTGGTCTATGCCGGACGCGCTGGAATGGTGCTTGACTCAACTCCTGCCAGCGAAAAGAGTAAAATCCTCTCTGCAATCGAATCCCTATCAGCCGGTGGCAGCACCAATGGCGCTGCCGGCATTCAGCTTGCCTATCGCATTGCTGAAGAGAACAAGATAGACGATGGTATCAATCGGGTCATCATTGCCAGCGATGGCGATCTGAATGTAGGCGTAACCAGTATCGATGATTTAATCGAGCTGATCAGCAAGAAACGGGAAAACGGTATCGCATTGACCAGCCTCGGCTATGGCACCGGTAATTACAATTATTCCCTGATGGAACAGATTGCCGACGCCGGTAACGGTAACGCCGCTTACATCGATACATTGAGTGAGGCGCGCAAGGTATTGATCACCGAGATGCAGTCAACACTGCAGACTATTGCCAAGGATGTGAAAATACAGATCGAATTCAATCCGGAAATCGTGGCAGAGTATCGGCTACTCGGTTATGAAAACAGAATACTGAACCGCGAAGATTTCAGAAATGATAAGGTGGATGCAGGCGAAATCGGTGCCGGGCATACTGTCACTGCTCTTTATGAAATCAGCCTGGCTGGATCGGCTGGCCGCATGATCCCTGAGCGACGTTATAGTCAGCCCCAGGAGTCAACAACCGACTACGGTGATGAGCTGGCCTATGTAAATATCCGCTACAAAATGCCCGGGCAGGATCAGAGCACGGAATTTGGCGTGGCAGTGCAGAGCCAGGAAGTGAGAGAGGACAGCACAGACAACATTCGTTTCGCCGCAGCGGTAGCAGGTTTCGGTCAGCTCTTGCGCGGTGGTAAACACACCGGTGATTGGAATTACGACGCTTTGTTGCAGCTGGCGCGCCAGTCGCGGGGTGAAGATGAGCATGGCTACCGCAGCGAACTGGTCAAGCTCGTGGAATTGGCGCAGGTTCTTTAAAATCAGCAGCAGTTTTCGGTACTACTATTGCTGGCCCTACAGGAAGTTTCTTAACAGAAGATGTTTAAATTTTTACAAACTAACGCCACAGATGAGTCACTCATGTTGAAGTATCAACAGGGTGACTCTGCTGCGTTTGAAGAACTTTACTCGCGCCACAAAAATCCACTCTATGCCTATTTGTACAGATCCCACGTTGACCTGAGTGTCATCGAAGAAATTGCCCAGGAAACCTGGATCGCTGTTATCAATGCAGCGGAAAAATACCGGGCCTCGGCCAAATTCAAAACCTATCTCTATGCAATCGCCCATCGCAAACTGGTGGATTTCTGGCGCCGCAGCAAACTGGATCAACTGATTGACAGGGTAGATGAAAAGGGCGAGCAAATCGTCGATAAGATAGCCGGGCCAGGAAAACACGCGCCGGATTCTGCTGATCTATCCATGGATCTGTTGCTCGCCCTGGAAACCTTGTCCAACAAGGAGCAGCAGGCTTTTCTTCTAAGAGAAGAAGGTTTTTCCCGTAAGGAAATCGCCGTGATGACCGGATCAAACGAAGAAACGATCAAGAGTCGAATTCGCTATGCAACGGCTCACTTGAAGCGCACACTTGAGGTGCAATATGCCGACTAATCAAAATCACAATGAACCGGATCTGTCTGCTTTGTTGAACCAGACCGAGCCGCCCGAATCACCAGATCATCTTGATGATCTGATTCTTCAATATGCCCATGACAATGTGCCAGAATCCGGCACGCAGTCATCCTGGCAAATGCTGACTCTGAGCAGGCAGTGGCTGAACCAGAACTGGATCTCAGCAATGGCTGCGTTTTCGGTGGCTGTGATCGCAGTATCGGTTACCCTGCAAAGTCCTGACACCACTCTGCTGGACCAGACAATCCAGAGCCAATCGACAGAATTACAGTTCCTGGCCGTTAATGAAAACGCTGGCGTTGCGCAAACTTCCGCGATAACTATCGCGCCGGCTCGGGACAATGCCGGGGGTGCTGATTTAAATTCCGTGGCTGAACCGGAATTACAAATTGCTACGTCGATTGCCACGGCCGAACCAGCAGCGAGGCAGATTGCCAGTTCCAATAGTCTGGCATTGCGCCGGGAAAGTGATCCTTTAGTCCTCGCGGATGACACAGTAGCTGACAGCGTACTGGAAGAAGAACTTAGCGCTGACACTCCCGTCGCGGCCATAGCAGCTACCGCCGCGCTGGTTGCAGGGGATCAGGATATTCGCTCGCTGCTCACCAATGATGAAGAAAGTAGTGCGGCGTTAATGGTATTGCTGGACCGGGTCCTCATTCGCTTCGATCAGACTGAAGTTGTCTCACCGCCACTTACGACTGATGTGGCAGAACAGGCAAGGCTATTAATGAATGCTTTCAACCAATTGACCGATTCTGCAGCAGCCAACAGCAGATACGCCGCAGCTCGAGCAGATTTTACCGCATTTGAATTGCCAGAAAGCCTTGAAGCAGCAATCGAGCTGTTGGATTTGATTCGTTAGTAAAAAGGAAAAAAGGGGACGAATTTTAACCGGGTTAATTCCTGCGCTCACCGTCATTAAAGGTGGCATTTTCTTTCTCGCCATTGGCCCAGGTGATGATACCAGAGCCATTGCGTTTTCCTGCTCGCCACTGACCGATATAGTGGTCACCGTTGGCCCAGAAATATTCTCCTCGGCCGTTAATTTCGTCATCCCTAAACTGGCCTTCGTAGATATTGCCGTTGGCCCAGGAATACTTTCCCCGCCCTTCCATTTTGTCGTTATCCCATTGACCTTCGTAACGGTCACCGGTGGGCCAGGTCTTGATGCCCTCCCCCTGCTGTTTCCCACTACTCCATTCGCCGGCATAACTGTTGCCGTTCGCCCAGTTCAACGTGCCCTGGCCCTGACGCGCATTGTCCCGAAAAGTGCCTTCATAGCGCTCTCCATTTGATCTGGTTAATACGCCCTGACCGTTCTGTTTGCCACCTCGCCACTGTCCAACGTAAGTATCACCGTCGGCCCAGGTATAAGTGCCTCTGCCGGCTATCTGGTCATTACTCCACTGACCTGCGTAACGTTCACCGTTAGCAAAATACAAAGTGCCCTGACCATTCTTCCGGTTATTACTCCAGTTGCCGACATATCTGTCCCCATTGGCCTGCACCAACGTACCCTGCCCATTTTGCTTGCCGTCTCGCCACGCCCCCTGGTACTGATCACCATTGGCAAAAAAATATTCGCCCTGCCCGTTTTGCTGATCATTGCGCCACTGTCCGGAATAACGGTCTCCGCTGCTAAAATAAACCGTGCCCTGCCCTTCAAATTTCCCAGCCTGGCATTGGCCCACGTAGCGCTCACCCGATGGCCAGGTAAACGTTCCGCTGCTTTGGGCGGTTCCAAAGCGACAGTCCCGATTGTCCCATCCGGCATCTGCGGCAAAGCCGGGTACTGCTGGGAGCAAGCTAAGGAGGAGGAGAAATTTCTTCATAGGTGTTATCCGATACAGGATTTAGCAGGGTCAGGTCGCCTATGCTACTACAAAAACCAATCTGAAGTGCGCACTGGTGCACGAAAATAGTTTAACAGCGATGAATAGTTAAGCGCTATCTGTCAGCGGCTTCTAAATGAATTGGCTTGCCATGGGGTGTATTGGCGTAAGCGCGCAGCCATTTGTTCTTGCGCACATCGAGCTCGGAAATACTCGACAGCTTCTTCTCCAACACCAGGTGCTCCAGCGCCTTCAGCCAATGTTGATAATAGGTGTTGCCTAGATCGGGATCACCCGCCTGCTGAGCCTCGGTAATTTCCCGACTGAGTACGGTTGTCCATTCATTCCAGCTAAACAGTCCCTGCTCATGCAAAGCCAATACCAGGCCGAAGGCCTGAGCTTCCCAGGGTTCGTTAAAAACCAGGCCTTCCTCATCATGGGGTTGGAATGGAAAATCAGTCATCTTTTCAGCTACCTACTCGCTGCAAATAGGGTTGCCACATATCGACAAACACCTCGGTGTTTTCTGCCCCGGGTTCCCAAAGCGCGTTTGCAGAAAACACCACTGAATACAAATGCTCACCCTGATGAGAGCCGTGTGCACTCTTGTCCGGGAAAATATGAAATCCGCGATAGGCATTTATCCTGCCTGCCACGCCTTGGGCATAAGCTGGCACACGGGTGTGCCCGGAACTGTTTCGCTCTGCTACGCTCACACTGTCTCCGGTTTTAAACAGCGGCTCAGTCTGACTCGGCAAATTCGCTGGACCACCACGGTGCAAGATTTTTTTTGCATCTTCCGGGTTCGGAATCCTGAGATCAGACGGCGGTGGATTAGCGGAATTTGCCTCGCAATTCTGTAACTCCTGCGCTGTAACCAGGCCACTTTCCAGCAGCAGCGCCTCCAGTCCAACCAGCCAGTTTTGGTAGTATGAATGCCGTAGATAGTCTGCCTCTTCCTGACGCTCCGGGCGTGGCGTGCCTCGTCTATATTCCACTTGCCCAACATTCCCGCCGCCATGGTGATGCCGAATACGCGGCGTTCCCATTCGGTATGAAAAACCGGCTCCTGCTCCTCCGCTTCCGGGTTGATGGGGCCCATACCACTTCGGCCACCAAGATCATGCGCTGAATTGTTCATGTATCCACCGCCTCAGTATCTCGTGCCAGTTCGACACCGATCATCGAGTTGCGGCTAACCAGATGACTGAGCCGCTCTTCGCTCCACCCATCGGTTCCTGTCGGGCGCAGGGGCAACACCAGGTATCGCACCTCGGACGTGGAATCCCACACTCTTATATTAACCTGTTGTTCTAAAACGGTGCCAAATTCAGCGAGTACCGCGCGGGGTTCACTGACCGCTCGGGATCGGTAGGGAGCCGATTTATACCAGGCAGGCGGCAACCCTAACACCGTCCATGGATAGCAGGAGCACAGGGTACACACCACCAGGTTGTGAATTTTTGGTGTGTTCTCTGCCACTTGCAAATGCTCACCCTGTCGACCAACATAACCCAAACTTTTAACGGCCGCAGTGGCATCGCGTAAAAGCCACTCTTTGAATTCAGGATCAGACCATGCTTTGGCAACCACGCGCGCCCCGTTCATTGGACCGACCTTATTTTCATAGGTGTCGATGATTTCGTTCAGCGCCTCTGGATTAACCAGCCCTTTTTCCACCAGCAGGCTTTCCAGCGATTTTACTCTCAACTCCAGATCAGAAGGTGGCTCAGTGTGATGATCGTGTGGCATTAGCCAATTCTCCGTAATTTTCAGCCCTGCCGATTGAAGACCTGGCGAGGGCCTAAGCATACGACATAATAAAAAAGGGGACAGATTTATTTTTAGAAAGCGCTAACGATGAATGCTTTGTCCATTATTCAAAAAATAAATCTGTCCCCTTTATATATCGAGTCGATCAATACTACAAATTGCATGCTAGAGTAAGATATGCCCATGCCCATTGCCTCAGGTTGACCTATGCTTGACATGTATTACCTGGCCATTATCTGGGCCGGGGTATTCCTATCCTCTTACATGGCAGAGAAAACCAAGCTGACTTCGGTTTTGTATTTCCTGGCCTTTGGTTCGATCTGCGTGAACATCGGCGTGCTGCCACTGGAAAGCTCGGAATTTATCCGCAGTTTTTCCGAGTTGGGCATCATAATAATTATGTTCTCCCTGGGATTTGAGGAAGATGCCAGTAATTTTGTCCAGGGTATAAAACGCAGTTGGGGTATTGCGCTATTTGGTGCACTGGCTCCATTTACCGTTGCCTATTATGTGACATTAACATTCTGGCAGGATCCACGCCTGTCAATCATGTGTGGGCTGGCAATAACAGCCACTGCTGTCTCGCTCACGATGGTGTCGTTGAAGAGCGAGAAGATACAACATACCAAGGCAGCAACCGGCATCATGACCTCCGCTATACTGGATGATATTGCCGCGCTGGTAGCTGTAGCCATTCTCATACCACTGGCTGTTGGCGATGCCGAGATTACTCCGCTTGGTATCGGTCTGATTGTTTTCAAGGCGGTGGTATTTTTTCTGATCATTACCTTTATCGATCTGTTTTTGTTTCCCAACAAAAGCGACTTTCGCCTGTTCAACGCCATGCCCATCTTGCGTCGATTCGGCGTCAAGAATGTTATATCCATCGGTAGAGGACAACATGCCACACTCGCTGTATTGCTCATCGCCCTGCTAATCAGCCTGTTGTCCTACCAGTTTGGATTTCACCCTGCTGTAGGCGCCTATATGGCGGGTCTTGTTTTTAAGGAGGGTTATTTTCTCTTTCAGGATCAACCGAAGCAGAATCACTACTTGCGAACCAAGAGAATCGTGGACAATGCGGCCTTTTCCTGGATAGGCCCGGTGTTCTTTGTAGACCTCGGAAGCAAGATTGTTTTCGACCAGAGTATTTTAATCAGCGTTATTCCGCAGATTGTCACCTTGACCGCTGGCTTATTAATAGCCCAGGTGATTTCGGCAGCATTTGCAGCCCGCTTCACGGGTCGTTTTGCCTGGCATGAAAGTATTCTGATTGGGCTGGGTATGCTGGGGCGCGCGGAACTGGCCTTTGTAGTTATGGATATAGGCTATGTGCAGAATAATCTAATCAGCACAGAGGCTTTTTACACACTAATGGCGACCGCCTTCGTGATGAATGTCTCAGTCCCTGTTTCCATAAAACTGTGGAAACCCTATTTTGATGGAACCAAGGAACTCAAACTGGGATTTGGTAAACGGGAAGTTTATCTGTCCAATAACCGGCCGGAGCGACGATGAATCTGAGTAAAAAGGGGACGGAGGCATTAAATTGCTGTATTTCCGTCAATTCTACTTATTCAGAAATTTAATGCCTCCGTCCCCTTTTTCTTTTTACACTTTTTGCTCAGACCGTCATGTACTGAGCCAGCGCCTCCAGCCTGAAATCGATTTCGGCTATTTGCTGTTTGGAGAAACTGTATTCACCGCGCCGCGATTTGGTGGTTTTGAATACACCGCGCTTCTGCAGTACATGCAGGCGCACTCCGGGAATCAGATTATCCAGATTCTGAATCAATAGCAGTTTGCTGTAACAGTCCCGCAGCTCTTCCTGGCGACCCTGCTGGTTGAGCTCCCACAGTTTGGCATACACATCACCGTACATGGCGCCACCGGTCATGACACCGTCAGTACCGATACGCATCTCATAGAGCCAGCCCCGGCCCAGAGTTGCGCCGAAGACACTTTTGATTGGATCGGGCTGGTGTTCCTGCAGGGCCAGCATGCGCTCGTGAACGTTGCCGTATTCTTCTTTTATGTAGCCACATTGCGGTAAATCGGTGGCCAGGCGTACTAGAAAGTCGATGGTCAGCTCGACATCGGGACCACCGCTGGTTTGCACGAATACGGGCCGGGCTGTTACCTCGCAGAGCGCGGCATAGTAATCATGGATCTCCTGCAGCGAATTCGCGCTGGTCGGTGGAATCGCAATCATACCGTCCGGAGACAGGGACTCGGCCACCCGTGCATATTCCAGCATACCGGCTGTGTCGTCGGCCTGGACGCCGAGTACCAGGACCATATCGCGACCACGATTGGCCTCGGCCAATACCTCGAAGCCTCGCTTGCGCTCTGCCACACTGAGGTAACGCTGTTCACTGGAATTTTGTGGCCAGACCAGACCCTGCACGCCACATCGATCGAGGAACTCCACTTCCTTTGCCAGGTCCTCATAGTCGACTTCACCGGAACTGGTATAGGGCGTACTGAGAATCATGAGTGCACCGCGCATGGCTTTAGCCGGTGCTGCCTGAAGGCCGGCAAAAGGAATTGCCGCAGTCGCCGCTATGGCAGAAAAACTCTGGCGGCGGGTAAGAAAAAGTGAATCAAAGTTCATGGCAATATTACCTCTATTAACTCTGCTTATCTGTCAGCTATGATTTGTTATTTGGGGATTTTTCGTCGGATTAGTTCGTGTTCGATTGCACCCATGTTTTTATCCAGCATCTCGCGCGCAGAGAGCAACTTGCTCTCGAGTATCTCCAGTTCTTCTTCCGTGTCATCACCCAGACCATTGCGAAAAACTTTGACACATTCGTTCACCGCCAGAGTGTAACTGCTATTGGTATCGGCAAGGAGCTCATCCAGTTCGTCCTGGGTCTGCGGCATCACTTTTTCAGGGAACAGTTTTTGTCTAAGTACTTCACAGCAATCGCTCTCGAAAATCTCATCGATTGACCTGGCGACGAATATTTCCAGATTGTCCCGAAAATGCTTGTTGCGCACAGTATTATCGGCAAAAAAATCATCAATGACTTTGGTGTTCTTCTTATTGCATTCCAGAAATTCATCAGCATCTTCTGGATCTTCCGGGATATTCATCTTCACGGTGCGGTGCTCTTCCGCTATCTCAGCGATATACAAATCGACGGTTCTGGCCACGATTGCCCGCTTGGCACCAGTCATGGTGTTCCAGGCACGGTCGTAATACCACTTCACAATACTACTGGATGAATACCCATGGAATGCCGGACGCATATCAAATAGTTTCATTTTTTTATAGCCTTAATCCCATGAACACAAATAGATCGATAACAAGACAGCCTGAGAGTGAGCAAACGCTGCCCAAGTCGTTGATATTAGTGGTAATTTTTGCAACTTACCTGATCCTGGCCTAGATTTTTGGCAATGGAGGGGTTGAGACTGAGTTAATTGCGCGCTCGCTCTTGATCCCTTCATTGACCTTTTTTGAGCCTTGCTTGTCTAGGCAGACCTCGTTCCCCCGCAAAGCTGCTCATGGCGAGTGGGCCCGTGACCGCCTTGGCACAGACTAAGCGGTAATGGGACAACTTGCAATATCCCCCTGGCCACCAATTCCGGTCAAATTGAGGGGAAAATCCTCACTTTCGCTGCTCATTGGTTAAAAACTATCAATCTCACGACCCTGCCTCTTTTTCACAGCGCCCATAATTGGTTAGAATCCCTGCTCTAGCAATTAATGGAGATGCGCAAATGGGAAAGCCAAGAAGATCACCACAATCCATCATCTGCCTCGGTTTAGTGGCAGCACTGACCTCCATGCACACCTATGCCCAACAAGGTGCACAGGATGGAGGCTGGCAAGCCTATGGAGCGGATAACGGCAACACCAAATACACCGCGCTTGACCAAATTAATGAAGATAATGTGAACGATCTGGAAATCGCCTGGCGACGCCCGGCTCTGGATGAATACTATCTTTCACTAAATCCCGAGCAGCGGATTTCACCGACCTATATATCTGCGGCCATAGTGCAAGACGGGATCGCTTATATACCTAACGGTGTAGGGCTAGTGGAGGCCTTCGACCCCGGCACGGGTGAGATTCTGTGGCGGCAGGAGCCCTTCGGCGGTATCGAGGAGCTACCCGGCTCTGCGACCCGTGGCGTTGCTTATTGGAGCGATGGAGATGACCAGCGCATCGTGGTACAACGCGGCACCTGGCTATACACACTCAATGCTGCAACAGGGGAGACCATCCCGGATTTCGGCACAGGTGGCCGAGTTAGTCTGCAGTTGATGCCGGTGGAATTTGAACGCTTCCGCTGGGGCGGTGTGCCCATGGTGGTTGGCGACACCGTGCTTATTGGACAGTCCATGAGCGACACCTTCTCCAACAAGGAAGCCTTTAGAGGAGATGTGCATGCCTTCGATGTGCGCACCGGCGAATTGCGCTGGACCTACAACACCATTCCTCAAGAGGGTCAGTTCGGTACGGCTACCTGGCAAGATCGCTCATGGGCCTATACCGGTCATGCGCCGGTATGGGCACTGTTCAGCGCCGATGAGGAACTGGGGCTGGTGTATATGCCCATCACTTCCTCTACCAATGATATGTACGGCGGACACCGTATCGGTGACAACCTGTTTTCCCAGAGCCTGGTGGCAGTGGATGTGGAGACCGGCGAGCGGGTTTGGCACTTCCAATTGGTCCACCATGGATTGTGGGACTATGACCCACCGGCCGCACCCATACTCATGGATATCACGGTCGAAGGCCGGGACATCAAGGCCGTTACCCAGATTACCAAGCAAGGCTTTGCCTTCGTGTTTGACCGTGAAACCGGCGAACCGGTCTGGGAGATCGAGGAACTACCCGTTCCCCAGTCCACCGTTCCCGGTGAAGTCACTGCAGCCACCCAACCTTTTCCAACCAAACCAGCCGCTTTCGATCGCCAGGGAGCGACGGTTGATAACCTCATAGACTTCACACCAGAACTGAGAGAAGAGGCTCTGGAGATTTTCAGCCATTATGTGACCGGCCCGCTGTTTACGCCGCCATCGGTAATCAGTGATGACCCGAACGGCACGCAGGGCACGATTCAATTGCCTGGCTCCCAGGGCGGTGCCGATGTACAGGGCGCGAGTTTCGATCCTGTAACCGGCTATCTGTATATCCCATCAATTACTTCGCCCTTCGTAGCGGATCTTGAATTGGGTGATCCGGATAGTACCAACCTCAGTTTTACCAAAGGCACCAGGCGCTGGATAGCCGGGCCACGGGGACTGCCGCTGTTCAAACCCCCTTACGGGCGAATTACCGCTATCGATATGAACACTGGCGAGCACGTGTGGATGGTGCCCAACGGCGATGGTCCGCGGGACAATCCTGCTATTGCCCATCTCAATCTGGGCAAGCTGGGCGTTCCGGGCCGACCCCCACCGCTGCTGACAGGATCGCTGCTGTTCATTGGAGAGGGCCTGACCAACACACGCCCGGGCGGTAGAATTCCCTTCGATATGCCGGTAGAAATTGCTACCAACAGTGGTGGCTACCGCTTCAGGGCTTATAGCAAGGAGTCAGGTGACATTGTTTGGGAAACCGAACTGGAGGCAGGCACAACCTCGCCACCGATTAGCTATCTCCATGAAGGTGAGCAATATGTTGTGGTGGCTATCGGTGACCGTGAACACAGTCCAGAGCTGGTAGCCTTTAAATTGCCGTCAGATTAATCGCGGAGAGATACCTGCCGCATTGCCTGGGTTAACAGCCGACCTCTCCCGCTAAGCAATTGAAATTAGTGCTTGCGGGAGAGCCTGCCAATCCTGCCATATGGCGGGCGCGCTGCTATATCGAACAATTCTACTTAGTGCACTCGTAGACGATGGCGGGAGGCATATTGCGGAGGGTGAAATCCAGTTTCACCTTACTGAAAATACTCTTCATGTCGGAGTAATTCCTGAGGCTGTACTGGTACTGCATGAATCGGCCTCCGGTGCGAAGATTGGAATCCACGCTGGATAGAATATCTTCCCTAAGGCTGCCATCGATCAATGCCAGGGGTAGACTGGAGATCACATGATCTACCTCCTCTATTCCCAGATCTTCTAATGCCTCTCTAATAGACGAAGCGCAGCGGTTCACTATCCACAGTCGGGGATCATTGAGCGCCTGCAGCTCGGATATAAACTCCTGGTTCACTTCGAAACAGACCAGCAGGCTGTCTGGTCGCATTTTATCGAGCAGGGCTCGAGTAACACAGCCGTTGCCTGGCCCCAATTCGACGATACAGCGGGCAATGGAGAAATTAATTGGCCCGAGCAAACTATCAATCAGCACTTTTGAACTGGGAGTAATCGTACCGGAAGTCTTGATACTTCTGATCAGCCTGAGGGAATCACTCAACTTGTACCGCGCATTCATAGCAATAGCCACTCGCCTAATTCAGCTCCAACAAAAACGTATATGGTGACAAGCGGCAATTCGCCTATCAACAGTGCTGTAATCATCTTTCTAAAGGGCATTTTGGCCAGCCCCGCCACATAGCACACCACATCGGTGGGAACTAAGGGAAAAAATGACCAGCCCACCACAAACCAGAATGCGTATCTGCTCTGCATTTTCTGTTTGAGTAAACCAATTTTCTCGGGATACTTCCCCTCAAGAATCTGGTCATAGGCCCCAAACGAGGGGAAACTGTATACCAGGTATGCCCCAACTACAACACCGATGACCGAGATAGTCAGTACCAGGAAGGGCAATTGAGGAAACAGAATGGCACCGGCCAGAATAAATGGCGTTGAAGGGAACAGCAGCAGAGCCCGAAACAGGGAAACCAGCAGGTACCCCAGTAGTGACATGGGCCCGAGTTGACTTATAAAACTGGCGATGGATTCCTTGCTCAACCAGCCCGGGAAAGCAACCAGCAGGCCCATAATACAGGCCACTAGAACCAGCCAGACTACGTTGATATGACGTTTCATTGCGGCGTTTGCCCCGGAAACCAAACTGGGTAACTAATGCGAATATTTCATGAAGGGATTTAACATAATTCAAGCGCCCTTAATAAACTATCCGGGTTTGTTGCTTTGATCGTCGGCGAGTTTAAGGCAGCTTGCTCTTGTGCGCAAGATTGTGGGCGTGCTGCTCCCAGTTCTGACCATCGAAGTCCACCACTGTGATCTTCTCTGGTCTTGTGTCGATACAGTTGACATTGATGTCGATACCATCGGGATTTGAGCGCGGTGTGTAGAAGGGTTTTACTCCGCAAACTTTGCAGAAAGTGTGCTTGGCGATACCCGAATTAAACGCGTAACACGAAAGTGATTCACTGCCTTTAATCAGTTTGAATTTTTGAACGGGCAGAATTAAATGCAGATAACCGGATTTGGAGCAGATGGAGCAGTTGCAGTTTTCGACTTCGATTGCATCGGGGGCTTCGATTTCAAATTGAATGGCGCCACAGTGACAACTGCCTTGATAAATTATTTCTCTCACTTTTTTTCCATCCAGGTTCGGTTACTTTATCACCAAGATTCCCTGGGGTGTCCACGGATAGTTCCCATATAACAGGAACGTCCCAGAATTTCCGGAGTTAGTCACAGCTGGATCCTCCGTCCCCACCACCATCAAAGAATCCACCCCAAAATCCACCACTACGACGTTGAGCAGATTACTCACCTACAGCAACTGAAAAGCCAGTATCAGAGCAACTATTCTCCCAAGTGTCTGTAGTATCGACATAATCAGAAAAAAAATTTACTCTGACCCCTGCCGCCTTTTTTACTCCAACCCTGTTTTTGAGATAAGATGCCCTCATGCTCCAGCATCACTTTATCAAATCGGCCAAAAAGAATCCAGAAAAGATCGCCTTTATTGATCGTTCGACAAAACGAGACATAAGCTATGGCCAGGCTTTGCTAGCTTCGCTAATTTTGGCCAGGCGTTTCAGAAAGCTGGAGCGCGGTCGTATCGGCATTATGATGCCTACCTCCTCCGGTGGTGCGCTGGCCATTACCGGTGCGTTAATGGGGCGCCGCACGCCAGTGCTGATTAATTATTCTACCGGTGCTGAAAAGAACTGTCGCTACGCGCAACAACAGTGTGACTTCAAAACCATAATTACCACCCGGCTCCTGCTGGAAAAAACCGGTTGCCCGGAATTTCCGGAAATGATCTTCATTGAAGACATTATGAACGGCCTGAGCAAATACGAAAAAGCCGTTGCGTTCCTTAAATCAAAATGTCCTGAGAAACTGTTGTTTTATTTGAGCGGCAGGCACAATCTGGATTTGCCCGCCGTCATACTATTTACCAGCGGTAGCGAGAAAGATCCAAAGGTCGTACAACTCACACAGCGTAACCTGCTTTCAAATATCGAATCCTTCTCGGATATGATGGAGATCGCGGATATGGATAATGTGCTGGCCATACTGCCTTACTTTCACGTGTTTGGTCTAACAATTAATCTATGGACACCGCTGTACCATGGGATGACTTCTATAACTTATGCCAATCCACTAGAATTTAAAACCATTACCAAGATCATCAAGGAAACCCAACCAGAAATGCTCATCGGCACGCCGCTTTTTCTGGAAGGCTATCTGAATCAATCAGAGCCCGGAGATTTCGATAGCATCGAGCTTACTGTTTCAGGCGCGGATAAATGTCCAGAGCCGCTACGCGCCGCCTACCGCGAAAAGCATAATATCGACATTATCGAAGGCTACGGTACAACAGAAACTTCCCCGGTGATCTCGGCCAATCCCCGCGGTGCAAACAAGCCGGGCTCCATCGGAATACCGATCCCCGGCACCGAGGTCAAGATTCAGAATTACGATACCGGTGAGGATTGTCCAACCGGTGAAACGGGTAAGATAGTAGTAAAAGGTGACGGCGTCATGCAGGGCTATCTTAACGACGTTGAGGAAACCTCCATGCGCATTAAATCGGGCTGGTATGACACGGGCGATTTAGGTTATCTGGACGAAGACGGCTACCTCTGGCACAAGGGCCGGCTGAAACGCTTTGTCAAAATCGGTGGTGAGATGGTCTCGTTGGTCACGGTCGAAGAAACGCTGAATGCGCTTACGCCGGCCGAGGTTGAGTGCTGCGCAGTGGAACTGCCTGATGCCAGACGCGGAAGTAAAATAGTTGCTGTAACTTCTTCTGAAGTGGACTCACAGGAAGTCACAAAAAAATTAGCCAAAGATCTTCCCAACCTGGCCCTGCCAAAAATGTATGTTACTGTATCCGAGTTCCCCCGTATGGGCAATGGCAAGACCGACTTTCGCACACTCACAGATTTGGTTCGCGCCCAGCAACCCGATAATTAATCAGTGCACTCAATCCCTTGAGCTAGCTATAAAGATGACAGGAAACCTGGTGCTCTTCCGCATCGGCGAGCGGGATGAGGTTTGGTTGCTGCGAGCTACATTCGCCCATTACTTTCGGGCATCGGGTATGGAAGGAGCATCCAGACGGCGGATTTATCGGTGACGGTACATCCCCGATTAACACCTGACGCTCTGTCTTATGATGCGGATCAGGAACTGGAATAGCGGATATCAGCGATTGGGTATAAGGATGTCTTGCCTCGCGATAAACCGTTTCGCCGTCACTACTTTCGACTATTTTTCCCAGATACATGATAGCAATCCGGTCTGAGATGTGTTTTACCACCGCCAGATCGTGAGCGATGAATAAATAGGATAGACTAAATTCTTTTTGCAGTTCGATTAGCAAATTAAGAATCTGGCTTTGTATGGACACATCGAGCGCAGAGACAGGCTCATCGCAAACGATCAGCTTGGGATTCAGAGCGATTGACCGGGCTATGCCGATACGCTGTCTTTGACCACCGGAAAACTCGAATGGATAACGGGTAACGGAACGTGCGGGCAAACCCACTGTATCCAGCAATTCCTTAACCCGTTTTTGCCGCGATGCCTTGTCGCCAATTTTCTGCACGACAAGCGGTTCCTGAATGATATCGCCAACCGTATGTCGTGCATTCAAGGATTCCATGGGATCCTGGAATATCATCTGAATATCCTGACGGAAGGGCATCAGTTCTTTGCCATTGATATTAGTTATATCAGTGCCTTCGAATAGAATTCGTCCGTCAGTGGGTTGGTAGAGTCTGGTCACACAGCGGCCCAGTGTTGATTTACCGCAGCCCGATTCGCCCACCAGGCCAAGTGTCTCGCCCGGTTGTATCTCCAGGCTGACCCCATCCACCGCTTTGTTAAATTTACCAGTACGCAGCAGAATGCCTTCTTTTACAGGAAAGTGCATTTTCAGATCGCGAACTTGCAGAATCGGCGTACCGTTTGCCTGATTGTCAGCCACTACCTGGCAACTCCTGTTGAATATTTCTCCATTCAAAGCAACTTACCTGGTGCTGCTCCACGATCTGCTCTATCGGAGGCGGGGACTGAGTACAAATTTGCTGGTGATGCGAGCAGCGATTTTCGAAGCGGCAACCGGTAGGTAAATCAAGGAGACCTGGCACCATACCATCGATCGTACTCAGAATCGATTTGGGCTCAGTCCCTAACCTGGGGATGGATGCCAACAGACCCTGAGTATAAGGATGAGTGGGATTATCGAACACATCGAACACTGAACCCTTCTCCGCCACCTTTCCGGCATACATAACAACAACTGATTGTGACGTTTCAGCGATTACGCCAAGATCGTGAGTAATTAGAATTACCGACATACCCAACTCGTTCTGTAAATCCTTGATCAGCTCAAGAATCTGGGCCTGGATCGTCACATCCAGGGCGGTAGTGGGTTCGTCGGCAATGAGCAGTTTTGGCTGGCAGGCAAGTGCCATAGCGATCACCACCCGTTGCCGCATGCCGCCGGAAAGCTGATGTGGATATTCGCCCATGCGCACATCGGGCGATGGAATCCCTACCTTATCGAGCATCGCTATGGATTCTTTGAGCGCCTGTTCCTTGTCTATTTTCTTATGAAGGAACAGTACTTCCGAAAGTTGCCGACCTATCGTGTGGACCGGATTCAGTGCCGTCATGGGCTCCTGAAATACCATGCCGATTTCATTGCCACGGATCTTTTCCATGCGCGACAATTCGACCCGGGTAAGTTCCTCGCCTTGTAACCGGATTTCACCACCAACGATCTGCCCCATAGGTTGTGGCAGCAGACGCATGATGGATAGTGCCGTCACACTCTTGCCGCAGCCAGACTCGCCGACGATCCCCACCGTCTCTCCGGCTTCGACCGCGAAGCTGACATCGTCAACCGCCCTGACTCGGCCCTCATCGGTGTCGAATTCAGTGATCAGATTGTCAACAGTCAGTAACGGCTCAGGCATTCAATCTATTGCTCTTTGAACTGATCGAACACTTCAACATGAGCTGGCATTGGTTGATCTGCATTTCGCGCTGCCAGAGTTGCCGCTTTCGCCTCTTCATCTATCCAGTGGACAAATAGCTCTCTGGCAGACTTGGTGTATTTGTAGTTGAATCCTTGCGGATACTTCACCCAGTTCCAATAACTATGCCAGTAAAATGGTTGCACAAATCCCGGGCTGTAAGATGCATAGTCGTGATGTAATTCGATCAAGCGGTGTGACAGGTCCTGTATCTGATTTTCATCCCTGGCCACATCGAATTGATCTACCATCTGATCAATTTCGAACACTGCGATACTCTGCAAATTATTAGTCTGTGGTTTTATCTTGCGGTCTGGATTGATACTGCCATCATCGAGAAAGGCATCATCATAAGCATTGTCTGAATGAAAATACTCCCAGAATCTGGGCAAAGGCTCCAGGGCTGTATTAAAACCAACAAAATAAATATCGTGTTGCTTCTCCTGCGCCTTCCTGAAACCGGCGGCAGCATCGAGCATTTCAATACGAAATTCCAAACCCGCTTTGATTGCCTCTTCTTTTAAAATTGTGAACACATCAGTGTAACGATCATAATGAGTAGTCAGCGTAAAACTGAGTCGCTGTCCCTGGTCATTAATTAATATTCCATCGGCGCCGCGCTGTGTAAACCCTGCATTGGCGAAATGCTCTGCCGCCTTTTCAATGTCGAACGCTCTGGCTTCGATGGTGGGGTGGGAGAATTTCCCGAAGCCATCCTTCTCGGTTTTTAATCTAAACAGATCACCCCGGAAATAGCTTTGGAGGACCAGGTCCCAGTTCGAAGCGTACTGAATACCCAGTCGTATTTCTCTGTCCTCCAGTAGCGGCCTGGATGAATTAATCCACAGTCCCCAATTGACTCTAGGGCCGTCATTAAAAAATTGGGCTTTGTAGATATAGCCATTGGCGACGTCCGGATCATCATTGGGCAGAAAATCATACCAGTAGTCGGCGGTTCTGATCTCGTATTGATCAAGATCACCAGCCCTGAAAGCCTCGAAATGTTTTGCCGGGTCACGGATCACAGCAAGATTTACCCGGCCTGGATTGAAACGATACTGCCAGAATTTTTTGTCACTGGCCCACCAGTTATCAATCTTGCTCAGGGCGATATTGACGCCCATATTGACGTTCTCTTCTCTTACTTCGTATGCACCGGCGGTAGGTGCAAATCGCCACTGGTATCGCTCTGCATAATCGTTGTCGAGTTCCTTGAAAAAGTGCTGCGCGACTGGAAAATTTTCCAGCGTCTTACCTAATGAATCCAGTCTGATCTCCGGCACACCAAATGAAAAAGTATAGTCGTCAAATTTGGTAACGCTGATTATTTCCTCAGTCCAGTAATTGTTCATCCAGGGGTCGTTGATGTACTCGGACATACCAAAAAATATGGTGAACATCATGTCATCGGCGGTAATGGGCTCACCATCTGTCCAGCGCGCATCGGAGTTAATTCTGATATAGACTGCCTTATCCTCCTCCGAAATGGCCCAGGATTCCGCAATACCCGGATAGTAATCGAACTCATTGGGATGTCTGTGGGCCAGCATCATGCCAACCCAGTCGCCAACATAGGGTCGAAAGGAACTATTGGAATCCGGCCCGTTTATACGAATAGTAGGTGGAAAATCTTCGATGTATTCGTAGTAGGTGCCACCCTTAATCGCTTCAGGCGAGCCAATCTCCGGCAGATGCAAACCATCATCCCAGACCAGATCTGGCGGAATATCCGCCGGTGTCCTGAAGCGAAAACGCTCGGGATTGGCCGCATAGAAATCCAGTACCTCCTGCGTGTTGTCTAACCCGGACTCTTCGCTGACTGTACTGTCCGGCTCACCCCCACAAGAAACCAGAAACACGAAGCTGCTCAGCAGCACTAGAGTAGCGTATTTTGTTTTCATATTCGGTGCCTCACAAGCCTATTCTCTGTGCTGATCGTATACGGCGATATGCGGCTCAAATGCCCGGCCACTGTCCTGCGCATCCCGGGTTTGCTGTTTCGCTTCTTCATCGATCCAGTGGACAAATAATTCATACGGGTAGGTGGTATATTTGTAATTAAACTCTTCCGGCCACTTGACCCAGCGCCAGTACGCTGTCCAGTAGAATGACTGTACAAACCCAGGTGAAAATGATGCGTAGTCATGATGCGCTTGCTGGATTTGATGGGATAATTCAATCATGCGTGCTTTGTCATCCGAATCCTGATACTCCTCTATGAGGGGATCCACTTCAGCCATAGCCACGCTCTGCAGATTATTGGTCTGCGGCTTTACTGTACGCTCCGGATTAACACTACCATCTTCCAGAAAGGCCTGATCGTAAGCATTATCTGAATGAAAGTAAGACCACATCCGTGGGTACATCTCCAAAAAAGACGAGAAGCTGACGAAGTAGATGTCATGGCGCTTTTCCTGGGCCTTTCTGAATCCTGTGGCTCCATCCATCATCTCGATGCGCAGCTCCAGCCCCGCCTTGATGGCTTCTTCTTTTAAGATAGTAAACACATCGGCAAAACGCTCATAGTGAGTACTCAAGGTAAACCCAAGTCGCTGCCCTTCGGCGTTGACCAGGATGCCATCTGGTCCACGTTGGCTGAAACCCGCGTTGGCAAAATGCTCCAGCGCCTTATCGATATCGAACGGTCTTGCAGTCAGCGTGGGATGGGAAAACTCGCCATAGCCATCATTCTGAGTTTTCAGACGATCCATGTCACCGCGAAAGTAATTGCTGATAACCAATTCCCAATTGGCCGCATATTGAATTCCCAAGCGAATTTCCTGATTATCCAGCAGCGGCCTGGAGGCGTTAATCCACAAGCCCCAATTGCTTCTAGGCCCGCCATTATAAAAGGTGGTTTTATGGATATAACCGTTGGCCACTGCCGGATCATCTTCAGGCAGGTTGTCATACCACATATCTGCCGTAGCGATACGAAATATATCCGTGTCTCCGCGCCGAAAAGCCTCATAACGTTTTGCCGTATCTCTTACAACAGAAAGATTGATGCGGTCTGGATTGTATCGATACTTGAAATATTTATTGTCTTTCGCCCACCAGTCTTCCAGTCGATGCAGTACAATGTTTACCCCCATATCGATTTCATCCGGATCGATATAATAGGCACCTGCATGGGGTTCATAGCGCCACTGATAACGCTCGGGAAAGTCTTCGCCGAACTCCTTATAGAAGTGCTGTGGTACAGGCCCACCCTGTAAAACTCTGGATGCCATATCGGGCTTGGCTTTCGGTACAGTTATTGAAAAAGTGTATTCATCGTATTTAGTGATATTGGTATATTCTGTGTTGAAATAGTTGGTTGTAAAGGGCGCCTGAACATAATCGGAAAGAAAAAAGTAGAATGCGAACAGCATATCATCGCTGGTTATTGCCTCGCCGTCAGTCCAGCGCGCAGCCGGATTAATTTTTATATAAACAGTATTGCGATCCATCGAGATCGCCCAGGATTCGGCCATACCTGGATAGTACTCATTAGTATTCGGGTGGGGCATGGCCCAAGTCATCTGGTAATTATCTGAAATCCAGCTACGAGAGGAGAAGTTTGAATCTGGTCCCGTAGCTCGCAGTGTAGGAGGAAAATCTTCTAGTACTTCATAGTAGGTTCCACCTTTGACTGCATCGGGAGAACCAATTTCAGGTTGGTCCATACCGTCTTCCCAGACCAGGTCATCGGGTAAGTCATCTAGCGAGACAAATGTGAATAGCTCCGGATTCGCGGCATAGAAATCCAGCACTTCCTGAGTATTATCCAATCCAGAATCGACTTCCGCACTCTGGTCAGATTCTCCACCACAGGCGGTGAGCAGCAGAACAAACACACTCAGAATAATAATTTTAAAACTTGCTAATTTCTTCATAATAATCTCCCGACAATACCTCACCTGTAGATAGTAAATTTCTTGGGATCGAATGATTCCCGAATTGCCTCACCAATAAATGTAACCAATGTAAGTAAAACCACTAAGGCACCAAAAGCTGACATGATAATCCACGGCGCGGTGCGTAATGTTTGTGTACCTTGCTTAAGTAATTCGCCCAGACTCGGTGTGGGTGGCGGTAAGCCAAAGCCCAGAAAGTCCAGCGCTGTAATGGATGCGATGGCCGCCACGATGGTAAATGGCATAAACGTAACCAGGGTGGCCAGTACATTTGGCAGAATATGACGAAACACGATGCGGGTATTGGAAGCGCCGATGAGGATAGCTGCCGACACATAATCTCTGGTCTTTTCCTTGTAGGTTTCCGTGCGCATGTAATAGGTCATGGAGGTCCAGGAAAACAGTACCATCACGCCTAGTAGAATGAGAATTCTCGAAGACACGGTAAAAGTATCGGGTATCACAGAAAAGACGATGATCACCATGTAGAGAAAGGGTATATTGCTCCAGATCTCGATCAGACGCTGGGTGAGTATGTCGAACATCCCGCCGAAATAGCCCATGGCACAACCCACTGCCACGCCGATCATATAGACAGAGGCCATAAACCCGAGCGCAAAAATCAGTGCGATGCGCGTGCCATAAAATAGTCGTGCCAGAATATCTCGGCTGGTCGTGTCGGTACCCAGATAATGTTTCTTCATTGTTTCCGGCGGCTCAGGTCTAAAAATTCCGGTGCTGGCGTCATTCTCAAACGGGCTATAAGGAACCAGTGCTAACAGCACCCAGTTGTCTGAATTCTGGTCAGCAAAACTCTGTTTTAAATCCCGGTAGTTGGTCTCGTAGGGATAATCGAGACCGAAATCCGTACCAGGGTGAAAAGCGGTATACGTCGGGTAGTACAGTTCGCCTTCGTAGCTCACAATCAGCGCGCGATTGTTGATTAACAACTCCCCTATCAAACTCAATACCAAAAACACGCTCAAAATAATAAAACTGTAGTAACCCCGTTTTATCTCCCGAAACCGGCGCAGTTTTTTTAAAGTTTGTGGATTGAATTTAAGCAAACTTTTTTCCTAATTAAATCGGATACGCGGATCAACCAGTGCCACCAGAATGTCAGAAATAATATTGCCCATCAGCAGTAACAAACTGGCGAGAAACACCACGCCCATTACTACCGGGTAATCCCTGTCTATAATCGAGGTCAGGCCCAGCAGGCCAAAACCGTTTATGTCAAATATGGTTTCGATCAGGAATGAACCTGACACCAACAATGTTATATTTTGTCCAAAAGTCGTCGCGATAGGTATCAATGAATTGCGGAGTGCATGCTTGGTAACAGCTTTGCGAAAGGACACGCCTTTGGCCACGGCGGTTCTTATATAGTCAGAGGCAAGATTGTCCATCAGGTGGTTTTTCAATAGCAGCGTCACAAGTGCGAAGCTTCCCACCAGATAACAGATCAGCGGCAGTATGGAATGATTCAGCAAGTCTTTGATCTTGCCCCATAGCCCCAGCTCACCAAATTGCAAACTGGTGAACCCACCCATGGGAAACCATTCCAGTCGCACGGAAAAATAGAGTAACAACAGAGAGCCCAGCGCATAGCCGGGCACGGCATAGCCTACGAAAATGAATATCGACGTCGCATTGTCGACAAAGGTGCGATGTTTTATCGCCTTGAGGACACCTAGCGGAATAGAGATACAGTAGGTAATTACCAGGGTAATAAGGCCATAATAGAGCGAGACTGGAAAGCGGCTGGCGATGACATCCCATACCGGTTGGTTGAAGCGATAGGACGTACCCAGATCACCCGTGGCAACCTTGCCTACCCAGTCTACATAGCTTTGAAACACCGGCTTATCGAAACCGTAGTATTCCCTCAGACGATCCAGTTGAGCCTCGGACAGGGACATATTCTGTCCTGCCACAGACCGGGCACCACCGCCTGCAAACTGGGCTTCCATAATCGCCCGTTCGATGGGCCCACCAGGCACCAGCCGCGTTATAAAAAACACGATCACAGTTACGCCGAGCAATGTCGGGGGTATCAACAGTAAGCGTCGAAAAAAATAGTCACGCATGTGTCAGTTTTATATTTAAAAAATAGTACTACGGGGGCTTCTATCTAATAATTATTTGCGGTTTAGCTCCCCGCGAGCACGCAAAATACGCACTCAACCCCCGATACTGCCATATTTACCAGCCGGGTAGAATTTAAATGCGTGATTTTGTGTAATAAGCGAGCCGAGCGTACCCGGATTAGCTCAAATTGCCCGTTTCCCGTGCCATTTGAGGGGCGAACTGGTCCTTAAAGTAGGCGAGGAAGAGGTGGTGGATTTCCAGGGCCGGTCACTACTCCGTGAATAGCCGCCTGGTGTTTGTAGTCAGTCGTCTGAATCCCAGATAGCACCCGATCCCACACAGTGCCAGACCCCCAAGCAAGAGCAATACTACGCCAATATCCCACAACGGCCGCCTGCCATACCAGAATCTGAAATCCAGGCTGTGAAAGCCGTTGTAGAGCCAGCGCTCTACCCGGCCCCACCGATGACTCTGGTAGACAAATTCACCGGCTGTTAGATCGACGTAGAACCAGGTCTGCGCGGGATCATCAAATTTAATGCGTAGTACTGGCAAGGGTGCTGCCGGCAAGCCATAGGATGACCTTGAATAGTAATAGTCATCATAAGATTCCAATCGGGTTTGTTCGATAATCCGGTGCGCAGAATATTCCGTCTCCAATGTCGCCACAAAATAGGCAGCATCAAATGGTTGTTGCCTGGATTCCAGACTTACCGCAGCGATTAATACGATAGCGATTTCGCCGCTGCCGGATTCATCTGCCTGCTCATAAGTCAAACTATAATAGTGTTCACCCTGAATTCGTTCGAAGTTGATTTCTTTGATCGCTGTTATACCTGTTAAAGCCTCCAAACCCTGTTTGGTTTCATCACTAACAATCGAGGCGAAATTATCCAGTTCGATTTCTCCGCCACGAAACAGATTGAAGGAAACATCCAGGCCCCTGGCATTGGTCCATCGATAGGGCTCCACCGACAAGAGCCCGCTGAATACCCAGGTCAGAGTTACTACGCCAAACAGCAAACCGGAAATATAATGCCAGCGTAATAAACTGGTATGGGGAATGGCACCGGATAGACTGAAAGGTCTGACTCTTTTGAATTGTACAAACAATAACACCAACCCCATCATTGCCAGCAAAGTTCCCAGACTCGCAGTCCATACCACCGTATCAAACCAGAGCGCCTGGTTCTTGCGCAGTGGCAGGAAATAGAACCAATGGGGTATCGCGCCAAGCCAGGCCCAGAACCGATCGCTAGAGCTTGTAGAGAGTACTACCTGCCCCCTTCGAGACGAAACATAGATTTCAGTTCTCGCCGCGTCGTTCAATGCAAATTTTTCCAGCGGCAACTCGTCGCGTAAACCCAGCGTCCACTGATCGACTTCGCTCAGTGTGCCAACGCGTTCAAGCTGATCTTGATTAATCCCGGCAAACTGAGCGGCGATTTGTTGCGAACCTACGTTATCGGAGGTCAGCAGAATGCCATCATCGGCAAAGACTGTCGTGCCATTTCGTCCCGGAAATTGATAGGCAGGCCTTCCCATAACCATCAACAAATCAGGCATCAAACCCGAATTTGCAATGGCCCTGGCTTCCGCCGGTGTTATGGCTATTGTAGTGAAATTGATGGCCTGCCGATGCTGAATTTGTTCAGGCGCTGACAGCGACGGCATGCCACCGGTATAGATCATGACGATGCCGGAGGCGAACCACAGCAGAAACAACAGACTTATCGCAATTCCAAGATAGCGGTGACTAAGTACGAGAAGTCTGGCAGATGCACTCATATAACATCGCTGTCGAAACTGGTAGATAGGAGGTGTGTGAGCTAAAACATACCCAGCAAATTACCGACGGCAATCACCAGGGAAGCGACCAGCATGAAGGCCGTGGGCAGGAAACTCATTGCGAATCCCAGACCGCGAGATTTGGGATCTGCAACATAGCTCCGAAGATACAGTCCTCTTCCCACCAGAAACACAGTGCCTAACCCTGCTGCTACTGTGGTATTGCCCAAATGACTGTAGAGAAAAATTGCCGGCAGGAATGCCAGTAACTGTTCTGCCGTATTTTGATGCACCCGGTAATATCTCTCGAACACCGGATCGCCACTGATAGCCGGTGCGGCGATGCCGTATTTCTCCCGCGCCCTGCCGACTAATATACCAAATGCGATATATTCGATTAATACCAGTACCACCACTGCTATAACTAGGTCCATATTCCCCTCATTCTCTCGACTAAATTGAAGCTTGTGTTTTTACTTTAAGTTTTAGGCCGGTCTCTATGAATTCAACATCTGCTCAAGATAGACGACCGTATCCGTTCCAGAAATAAATTCGAAATCTATATCAGGATGTAATTCGCGCAGACGGGTGTTGAACAAACCATGTGCTGAGTAAATTAGTGAGTCGAGTATGATATTGTCGCTGTCGCACTCTTTGGCCTGCTTCACCAGTCGGTCGAATCCGACGATAAAATTCTCAGAGTGTCGCTTGCGTATTTCCGTGCCATAGGCCAGTTCATTCATATCATTATCCTGTACCGCCTGCATGGTTAAAAACATCCGCGAGAATACCTCGAAATCGCCATGGGCGAATTGCTTCCACACCTCAGCGAGGTCTTCGGTAGAATAGTTGTTATTACCAACCGGACCCTGGCTCGAAATGAACAACATGCCAGAAACAGCACCTAACTGACGGCGTGTGCTTTCTGCAATCTTAAAGAAGGTTTCCTGCCGGGCATTGAGCTCGGTCGCTGCAATTGCCAGAGTTTGTTTTTCCGAGTGCAGGTTATTACGTCGAAGCTCTTCATTATTCTCTGCCAGCACCGACTGCTGGATGAATAATCCAATTACCAGCCAGAGGAAGGCCAATGGGGCGAAGGCTCCTTCCAGAAACGTGCCCATTTCATCGATCGGCAGGTCAACGAAAGCGGACCAGCCAACTGCACTGGAAATATACAGCGCTCCAAGCAGCAACCAGATAAAGGTGATTGCCAGGCCCAGAAATATGCGCCAGTCCTTATGAAAGTAGGAGTCTCTATCCAGTTGCTCAGTCATTTCAGTTACCGGGTTATCTACGTGTCTCTGATTAGTACTACAGCCTTGCCAGAGGCTCCCTAGAGTAAAGTGCTGCTACCAGAGCGTCAATAAGGATGAGAGTCAAAGAGGTTTTTTTTACTAAACGAGCAAATCACTGAGGGGCCAGTCTGGAATTTGAACTTAGCGGAATTGGAGCTGCTATGGCGCTTAAAACTTCTCCAGTATCGTGTCTCGAATCAAATCAGACTCTTCCCACAGGACGAAATGCCCCATGTCCTCGCGGTACAGATACGTTACATCGGAATTGCTCAGGGCGGTACGCAGGAATTCGGCGTTGCCCGGGCTTACCAGGCGGTCGGTATCCCCTTGTACGATTACCACCGGCATGCGCAGTTTCTCCCACTGTGGCAGCATCTCCACCAGTTGCGGTCTCAACGGCATGATCTCAGCATTGGCTCCCTTTAAGCTGGCGCCGAGTAGGAATCTGGGCAGCACCACAGCAAATCGATTATACCAGCGCGGTCCGCTCAGCTCCGGATCACCGGTAGTGGCCACAAAAACCAGTCCAGAGACCAGTTCGGGATATTGCATGGCAGTCTTGGCTATAACCGGGCCGCCATAGGAATGCCCCATCAGTATGGCTCCCTTTCCACTGCGGTCCCGCTGCAAAAGGGGTAGCAGCGCGGCGGCCTGATCCTCCAACAACGGTACTTTATCATCACCGTCATCCACCCAGCCCGGGCGGGTAACAGATATCATATGAAAGCGTTCCTGCATCAGCGGATCATTTACGTAGCGAAGAAACGCCGTTAGAGACCCCGGCGTGCCGTGTACGAAAACCATGAGCTGCTTCGGCTCACCAGTTGCGCTGGGAATATTCACTTCAACGTATTCGATATCACCGAGCGCCTGAACCGACCCATCCTGGCCAGAAGCCAGCGTTGAGACAAGGAAAAGCATCAGCAAGCCAGCAATATAGGCGACTCGAGTCTTTGAAAATCTGCTTCCAGGTGTGGGCATCAGCTTTCCCGGGTTTGGCTATGACTAATGATTGTAAAGCTTTGCTGGGGCATCGGCATTAAGAGTGACCACAAATGCTGGAGAAATCTTCTCATTACGATATGAAAATTGCTCGATACAGCGGTTATTGACATGTGGTATGTTTAACAAAAAGGCTATATCAAAGCCTGTTATAACCGGGTCTGCTGCGCTACTGTAGCCAAACTCTGGACGAAAAGCGGATGCCTGACCATGACAAAAAAGAAAGCAGCAAACTTTGATTTCGAACAGGCTCTGGAAAACCTCGAAGAGCTGGTCTCTGCGATGGAAGAGGGAGAATTGACCCTTGAGGAGTCACTCGAAGCATTCGAGAAAGGCATCAAACTGACTCGGGAGTGCCAGTCTGCGCTCAAGCAGGCCGAGCAAAAAGTTCAGATCCTGATAAACGAAAACGGCGATACGGAAGAGCTAGGGGACGAATAGACCAAACCAATGAATGCCCCCTCCTCGCAGGCGCTGCAGGCTTTTCTGGAGCAGTGTCGACAGCGCGTAGACAGCGCCCTGAAAGCTCATCTCAGCGGCCAGGTTCTCAGCAAAAAACTGCTGGAGGCTATGCAGTATGCCACTCTGAAAGGTGGTAAACGAATTCGGCCAGTTCTCGCCTATGCCAGTTTTCTTGCCATTGATGATGAGTTGGTAAAAGCCGATGCCGTCGCCTGTGCGGTAGAGCTGATGCATTGCTATTCACTGGTACATGATGATCTGCCTGCCATGGACGATGATGAATTGCGCCGCGGCCTGCCTACAGTGCACAAAGCGTATGATGAAGCCACTGCCATATTGACCGGGGATGCACTGCAATCGCTGGCATTTCAGGTAATCGCCAGATCCAGTGTGGCTGGAATTTCTAGTAGTACGCGCCTGGAAATGGTGGCTATCCTGAGCGAAGCTGCCGGCATGCAGGGCATGGTGGCAGGCCAGGCACTGGATTTTGATGCCGTTGGCAAACCGTTGGACCAGACGCAACTGGGGATTATGCACAGCCTCAAGACCGGGGCTCTGATCAAAGCCAGTGTCCAAATGGGGGCCCTGAGCTCTCCGGCTGTTACTGAGGAGCAATTTCAGACCCTGAGCAACTACGCAGAACATATCGGTCTGGCTTTTCAGGTTCAGGATGACATCCTCGATGTGACTGGCAACACCGATGTACTGGGAAAGCCCCAGGGCTCCGATGAAGCTCTTAATAAACCAACCTATGTCTCGCTGTTAGGCCTTGAGGCTGCCCAGGCAAAGGCAGCCGAGTTAGCGGAGCAGGCAGTCGATGCCCTTGAGTCATTCCCGGAAAGCGCAGATACTTTGCGCTGGTTAGCACAATTCATCATCAAAAGAGTACACTGATTGACGGGAACCTTGCTCTGCTTTACCTTTACGCCCAAAATAAACCACTGTTTTACCTGCAATGAGCCAAAAGCCAGCGAAACTGGAGTGATAGCAAACCGATGCTCGACCAAATCCCCGTAAACAGACCGGACACTCCGCTGCTGGATCAGATAGATAATCCCGATGATCTGAAGCAGTTAGAACTTAACCAGCTAGCGCAGCTGGCCGAGGAACTGCGGTTGTTTTTGCTTTATTCGGTGGGCCAGACCGGCGGCCATCTGGGTGCCGGGCTGGGCGTGGTGGAACTGGCAATCGCCCTGCACTATGTGTTTGACACCCCTCGCGACCGGCTGGTGTGGGATGTCGGACACCAGGCCTATCCTCACAAAATTCTAACCGGTCGCCGCGACCAGATGTTAACCATGCGCCAGGCCGGCGGTCTGAGCGCTTTTCCCAGCCGCGATGAAAGTGAATTTGACTGTTTCGGGGTTGGGCACTCAAGCACTTCGATTAGCGCGGTTATGGGTATGATGACGGCGGCAAAAATGCAGGATAAGAATCAACGCAGTATTGCAGTAATCGGTGACGGCGCCATGACTGCGGGCATGGCATTCGAAGCACTGAACCATGCCGGTCACCTGGAAGATAATTTACTGGTCATCCTTAACGACAATAACATGGCTATTTCGAACAGCGTGGGAGGTCTTTCCAGTTACTTCGCCCGCATGTGGGCCAGCAAACCCTATAACTTTGTTCTCTCCGGAGGTAAACGCTTCTTATCAAAAATACCTCCAGCCCTTAAGGCAGCATCCCGGGCTGAAGAATACATGAAGGGAATGGTGTCACCTGGCACTCTTTTCGAAGAAATTGGCTTCAATTATATCGGTCTGATCGACGGGCACAATGCTACTGGACTGGTTGGTATCCTGAAAAACATAAAGACCCTGAAAGGACCGCAGTTGCTGCACATAGTTACGCAAAAGGGTAAGGGCTATCTGGAAGCTGAAAACGATCCATTCGGCATGCATGCCATGAGCAAACTTAAGGCATCGGCCAACTTTCAGCCCAGGGAAACGGAATCTCAGTCTGCGGATTTAGCCACCAACGAGTCCGAGATCAGTGGGGGAAAACTCACCGGCCCACCTACCTATTCACAGGTTTTTGGCGACTGGCTATGTGACGTGGCCGCTCAGGATCCCCTTGTTGTTGGTGTGACTCCCGCGATGGGAGATGGGTCCGGAATGAAACGTTTTGCCATTGAGTATCCGGATAGATTTCACGATGTGGCAATAGCGGAACAACACGCGGTAACTTTTGCGGCAGGCATGGCCTGTGACGGCTTAAAACCCGTCGTCGCCATTTATTCCACATTCCTGCAACGTGCCTACGACCAGTTAATACACGACATCGCTTTACAAAAACTCAATGTGCTATTCGCTATAGACCGTGCAGGGCTGGTTGGAGAAGATGGCCCGACTCACGCCGGCAGTTTTGACCTCAGTTATCTACGCTGCGTGCCAAACATGACCGTAATGGCCCCTAGTGATGAGAATGAAACCCGCAAGTTACTCAATACCGCCTTTCAAATTGATGGCCCGACTGCGGTACGCTACCCACGAGGAAAAGGGCCAGGTGTCACTGTAATTCCGAATAAAGAAGTTGTACCAATTGGCAAGGGCAAATCACGGCGCGAAGGCAAGGCAGTTGCAATACTGGCCTTTGGCAGTATGGTGGCGCCCGCCCTGAAAGCGGCCAATCTGCTGAACGCAACGGTTATCGATATGCGCTTCGTGAAACCGCTGGATGAAGACCTGGTTGGCAATATGGTCACGCGGCATCAATTGCTGGTTACTGTTGAAGAAAATACTATTGCCGGTGGGGCCGGCTCTGCCGTTAACGAATTTCTGATGCGCGGCAATTACCAGATACCGGTGCTGAATCTAGGCTTGCCCGATGAATTTATGAACCATGGCAGAACCCCCGATATGCTGTCCAGCGTTGCCCTGGATTGCAACGCCATCGCCGCAGCGATCAGGAGCAAACTGGTAGCCTGCAAGATTCAATCGGAAGCAGTCTGACCAAACACTCAAAAAAAGGAGAATCGACCCCGCTCCAAAAACCCTCAATCCAAATCATATACCTCCTCGATTTGGGTTGGTTGATTGCCCTGATTGCAAATACGGACGTATCGCCATGGGCTGTTATAGAAAGGCACGTCCCAGTCGGTAAGGATGTTGTCGTCTTGAAAGCACACGAACCGGCTTTTATAGTCGTTACTGACTTCGACAGTAATGGGTTGGTCTGCTCCGTCGCGGATGATGCGCAAGTCTGCTCTGAAACCATGGTCTTCGATTCGGCGAATACCAAAGTCTACGATGATGCAACTATCTGGATGTACGGTGGCTCCCTCCGCTTCGGATTTTGCTCCTGGCTCTAGGTTGATGTCAGAGAGTGCACCACTGGGATTGCTTACTCTGCCAACGGGGGTAACGGTGATTCCTCCCGCGGTGAGTCGTCCTGGTGCGTGGGGTTCTGTTGACCGGTTTTGCATGAACGAGCTCCAAAGGGAACGTATGAGTTTATAGAGCACTAGGAGTGTGAGAATGAGGGTCATTAACAGCAGGAACATTTCTAATTCTTCGGCGTACAATGCAAGATTGAGCCCTACTGAAGTTATAACCAGAACAAGGTTTACGAACATGTATATGATGGCAATTATGATGAGGACTGCTATGGACCAAAAGGCCCATGCTGGTAGATCGTGGCGTGCAAGTTTGAGGATGAGGTATATGTATATTACGAGTAGGATGCCTACGCCGATGAGGAACCAAATGCCTGGTCCTGCTGTTACTGCGAGGGGTCCGGTTATTCGGAAAATGACTGATACCAATATTAACAACATGATAACCCAATTGATGGGTTCTGAGTTCCACATGATTTGGGTATTTGGACGTTTTGTACCTACGAGTCCATTGAAGTAAGCGAGCATGCCGACATAGAGTCCTCCCGTGGAGAGGAGCGCAAGGGTGAATAGATCAGCTGAACTTATCATGATGGATGACTACCTGTCTGAGTGCGTTTAGCGTATGTGTTTGAATTAATTGCTACACTTGTTTCTTATATTAGCAACCTAGCAATAGCCTGCTGGTCCACAAGTGCCACCGCTCGTCCATTGCACTGGAGGCAGAAAGCCATCTGCTGTGAGCGTGTAAGTAATGCCGGCCAGGCTGGTGCCATCGCTATACCAGGTAATTGTGATTACACCATCTACAATGCCAATTCCGAGGGTCGTGGCAGTAACGGCTTGAGCTGATTGCAGCCCGTTAGTGCCGGAATCAAAGTCATTAAGAGACGACACTCGACCCGTTACGGCTGCCACGGCCACGGCAGAACGACTGGCGCCTACCGCTAGCACTGCCTCGGAAAACCGGGCCTTGTTCTGATACAAGGTATAGGCGGGCAAGGCCACCGAGGCCAATATCCCGATAATGGCGGTGACCATCATCAACTCGATCAGAGTGAAGCCCTGCTGCTTAGCTGGATTTCTCATGGCTGATTTCCTGTAAGTAGGATACTGACAAGTTAAGGAACCTCTGATTAATTATTCAATATCTCTGGCCTGCAGAGGAGCCGCAGATCAAGGCGGCTTCCTGCAGTAATGTTTGCTACCTTACAATGGGAGCCAACGCGGAGGTGCGGCTCCTCTGAAGGCCCCTGCGGGCGCGGCCTGAAGCACACTTCTGCGTCGTTGCAACCCTTGTTAAGGACTAAGGCCATTAACTGCGGATTGCGTCTAGCAGAAGCACGCTTCAGGTCACGCAGAGACATTGAATAATTAATCAGAGGTCCCTTAGGCGATAATATCAGCATGAAACAACCAGAATCAATGTACAAACATCACCGATTCCCTCCAGATATCATCCAATACACGGTCTGGGTGTATTTCCGTTTCAATCATGGACGCATTAATACCGTGTGGGCTTTGCGACCTTTCCCTCGCTTGGCTGGTGTGACACGTATCCGGAATTGACTCTTCCAGATCATGACTATAGAATCCGTCGAATCCTGACGTCGGTTTGATGATTGACGGATCTGGTTTTTCAGGTGCCATTCGTGGCCCAATGGGAAGTTGGTGCAAATCCAACACTGCCCCCGCAACGGTAATTTGCTGTAATTAAATTCAGCAACAAGTCCGGTACCAACCTGAAAAAATTTTTTACCCAGAACACCCAGATGCAGCGGAGGGCTACGTCAGTGGTTGAGTCGAGTTTTCAGACTCTTCTACCTAACCCTCCCTGATGAACACTACTACTGCCTTTGAAAAAGACAAGGCTTCAAAGCGTATTGTAAATTTTTTAAACTGGCAGACAGCTTTAATTTGGGCACTTCGATGGCAAACACAGAAGACAGAAACCAACGCCATAAAAAAACCATGCAGCGCAAGAAGGAGCACATAGACGGACGCATAGCGGAGGCCACTATCGATAAGGGATTGCTGGTCGTGCTCACAGGTAATGGCAAGGGCAAGAGCTCTTCTGCGTTTGGCATGCTTGCACGCAGTGTGGGTCATGGACTGCGTTGCGCTGTCGTGCAATTTATCAAGGGGCAATGGGAGTGCGGTGAACAGCTAATGTTTCAGGACAACCTACTGGTTGAATTTCATGTCATGAACACCGGCTTTACCTGGGAAACCCAGGACCGCGAGCAGGATATTGCTGCTGCCGGGAAGACCTGGGATCAGGCGAACTTGCTGCTCACTAACCCCGATATCGAAGTGGTTATTCTGGATGAGCTGACCTATATGTTGACCTACGGTTATCTCGATAAAGAGATGGTGTTAAGCGCGCTGAAAACCCGTCCTGAACAGCAGCACGTCATTGTAACCGGGAGAAACGCCAGCAAAGAACTTATCGAGCTGGCTGATACCGTGAGCGAACTGGGCGAAAGCAAGCACGCATTTAATGCCGGGATAAAAGTACAAAAGGGAATAGACTACTAATGGAACCGGGCTACTTTACATTCAAGATTCAGAGCAGGATCTCACTGCTGATAGCCTGCCTGAGCCTGCTGATTTACCCTTCGCTTTTTGCTGCCGAAGTAATGGATGACGATAACAAACTGGTTAGTCTGCCAACGCCCGCCGAGCGAATCATCAGCCTGGCGCCTTCGCTTACCGAACTGCTGTATGCCGCTGGTGCCGGTGACAAACTGGTCGGTGTGGTGGAGTACAGCGATTTCCCGGCAGCGGCGAAGTCTCTGCCCATCATCGGCCGGTTCGATATGCTCGATACCGAACGTATTCTGGAATTGGCTCCGGATCTTATAGTAGCCTGGCGATCGGGTAATCCACGGGCAGCGGTAAGAAGGTTGCAGGAACTGGGTCTGACCGTCTATGTTGCCGAGCCCTCCGAGCTGGATTCCATTCCACTTCATATCGAAAAACTGGCCATACTGGCCGGCACGGAAAGCGCGGCAAATCTGGCAGCGAAAGATTTCCGCGAAAAACTCGGAAATCTCCGCAGCGACTACAGCCCAAAGGCGCCTGTTAGCACTTTTTACCAGGTTTGGGACTCACCCCTCATCACTGCAGGCGGTAACGAACTTATCAACGATATCATCAGATTATGCGGTGGCGAAAATATCTTTGCCGATATTTCCCTGGTAGCACCCAAGGTGAGCGAGGAGGCTGTGCTGGTACGCAACCCGAACGTGATAGTCGCCAGCGGTATGGATATTGAGAGACCAGAGTGGCTGGACAACTGGAAGCGCTGGCCTAGTCTCACTGCGACTGAACTTAATAACTTATTCTTTATACCACCGGAATTACTGCAACGTCATACCCCAAGGGCACTGCAGGGAGCTGAATTGATGTGTCAGTACATTGATCAGGCCAGAAGCAGAATTAACTGAAGAATTAAGGCCTCTATTTGGTACTGTCAAATTGTTAACGTGTCACCAAATCCTTGATGTTTTCTTCTCAGAAGTTGGGTTCAGCCCTGGGGAGTACTTGCGGGGTGCTCCTGATCATGGAGCGCAATCGGTCGGGTAAGGCCAACATGGCCGGAGTGACAACCAGCGTAAGGATAGTCGCAAACGATAGACCAAACACGATGGTGGATGCCAGGCCGGCCCATTGGGATGCAATGGGACCGCCGATTTCCAGCTCGGCGCCAACCAGATCAATGGATATATTCATCGCCAGTGGCAACAATCCAAAACCGGTCGTGAAGGTAGTCAGAAAAACCGGGCGCAAACGCTGCACTCCGGTATGTACGATGACCTCCTGCAAACTCCATTCGCTGTGGTCACGACGCAACACATTAAACGTGTCAATTAGCACGATGTTGTTGTTCACAATAATGCCTGCCAAGGCAACAATACCGATTCCAGTCAGCATGACACTGAATGGCTGTCCGGTTATTAATAATCCGAGTAAAACGCCCGTGGTTGACAGCAGTACTGAGGAGAGAATGAGGATAGCCTGATAGTAACTATTGAACTGTGTAACCAATAATATAGCCATCAGTGCCATTGACAGGGCGAAGGCTTGCACCAGGAATTCGGCCGATTGCTCCTGCTCCTCGTTTGCGCCCCGGAACTGGTAGTAAACTCCGTTGTCTGGCGGGTTGGCCTGCATATACTGCTCTATCTCCTGTAGCTTGTTATCAGCAATGATGCCGGGGGCGGGATTGGCCCGCACATAGACTACGCGGTTACCATCCACTCGCTGGATTGAACTTACCTTCTGTTTTGCTTCCCGTGTAACGAAGCTGCTGATTGGCACAGGACCATTTACCGTACTGATGCGCAAGGAGTCCAGTTGATTAATACCGCGGTATTCCATCGGATAGCGGACCCGGATATCCACTTCTTCTTCGCTGTCGTCCGGCCGGTAATCTCCCATGTAGATGCCATTGGTGAGGAGTTGTATCGCCGCACCAATTTCAGTCATATTGGCACCCAGCATCGCCGCTTGTGCACGGTCAACATTTATCTCCCATTCAATACCTGGAATCGGCGCTGTGTCATCAATGTCGATGAGGCCGGACATCTGATTTTCCATGAAATTACGAACGCGGTCTGCCTCGTAAAACAGCAGATTCAGATCTTCACCTGATAGTTCAAGCTGAATTTCCTTACCTACCGGAGGCCCCTGTTCTATCGAGACGATTTCTGCCCGCACGCCCGGAATTTCAGCAAGCGCCGCCCGATATAGATTCTCAATTTGGAAGCCATCAATTTCCCGCGTGCGGCGATCCGCCAATTCAATGAAAATTGTGCCTATCAAGTCAGGAGCGGACTGCTGTGCGCCACCCATTTGCTGACCGGCACCTGACTGGGTAACAATGCCGTCGTAGTAACCGATTTCGTTGATTCGGGCTTCAGCATCCAACATAATGTCCCGGTGCTCGGCTGGTGATAAATTGCCGCGTGCAAAAATCTGCACCTGGGTCTGTAAGGGTTCTGCTGAGACGAAGAACTCAATGCCAGAACCCCAGCGTCCATAGGCGAACACAATTGTCACCAAGGTAACAACACTGAGTGTGCCCACGGTAATTGGCATTCGCACTGCGAATTCCAGGATTTTCGCATAAAGACCAGTAATACCGGATACCTTGTTCGGGTCTCCTTCCTCGAGGTTTTTCAAATAAGTCTTGTCAGCTTCGCTGGATTTACCGATCATGGCGCCAATCGTGGGCGCGAACAAAAGAGCATAGAACAGTGAGCCCGTCAGAACAGCAAAAACCGTAATCGGCAGGTAGCTCATGAACTGACCCGAAACACCGGGCCAGAACATGATCGGTAGAAAAGCCGCCAGAGTCGTCGCCGTCGATGCCGTGATCGGCCAGAACATTCTTCGCACGGAGGCTTTATACGCTTCCTGACTGTTCAGGCCCTCCGCCATTTTTCGATCGGCGTATTCGACCATTACAATAGCGCCGTCGATAAGCATACCGAGGCCCAGCAACAGGCCAAAGATCACCATGAAGTTGTATGTGAAACCCAGCAGATTGATAACAATGAAAGCGAAGAAGAACGAGAATGGCACCGCCAGGGTTACCAGGAGGCCCGAGCGCACACCCACGGAGGCAATCACAATGATGAGTACCAGCACCATGGCAGTAGCCATATTGCCAGACAGGCCGGAATTCTGTTCCAAGACCATGGGTACGCTGTTGTTAATATAGGACAGAGTGACAGACGGAGGCAGGCTGGGACGCACTTCTTCTACCAGGGCATCTATCTCTTCCATCGCAGCGACCAGATTGGCCCCCTTGCGCTTCATTACATTCAAAGAAATAGTTTGGGTGCCATTGGCATAAGCGTAACGGGTTGCGTCTTTGAAGGTTCTTCTTACCTCGGCAACATCGGAAACTGTAAGTACTCCTAAATCTGATGAGGCCAGAGGCAGATTGAACAAGTCATCGGCATTTTCTATCAGGCCGGGAACCTTGACGGAAAAACTGCCCCGGCCGGTATCCACCTGGCCAGCTGCGATTAAACGGTTATTACTGGAAACTGTCTGCACGATTGCACTGTTTGGGATGCCATAGGTTTCCAGTTTGGAAGGATCGATGACAGCTTCCAGCAGCTCCTCACGATTGCCAACCATGGGTGCCTCAAGCACCTGGGGCAGTATCTCTATTTCTCTCTGTAATTCTTCAGCAATTCTTAACAGCACCCGTTCTGGCACACCTTCTCCACCGATTGCAATTTGCACGATGGGCATTTGCACGGCAGAGACTTCCTGAATGATTGGTTCCTCAGTTGACTGCGGAAAGCGTGCCTTGGCGCGATTAATCGCTTCCCGAACTTCGGCCATCGCAGTTGATGATTCGAAACTGATGTCGAACTCAGTCATGATGGTAGCGGCACCCTCACTTGAGAACGAGCTTATTTCTGTAATGCCATCGATGGTCTTGAGTTCTAATTCGGCAGGCTTGGCCAACAGTCGCTCTGAATCTTCCGGCGAGATGCCCTCATGGATGATGGTGGTGACCACCAGGGGTACCTGAATATCCGGAAACATCTCTACGGGAATGGAAACATAGGAAAACAAACCGGCAAGCATTGTCACAGTGAAAATACTTATCGTGGTACGGAACCTGGAAATGGCAGCATCTACGTAGCTTTTCATGGGAAGGCTGTTTACTGAATATCCTGTCTAGTTATCCCAATCGAAATTTGCTTCAACAGTCTGTCCAGGGAACACTATTTCCTGACCCAGTGTGATCAGGATTACGCTACCCTGAAGGCCTGTTACCCAAATTCCTGGATTTTGCTGATTGGTATCATCACCGATTATTTCCACATTTCGAAACAACACTGACTTGCCGGAATCCAGTAACTTAACGCCGACAATACCGTTGTCATCCAGCGTTAACGCAGAAGACGGGATTAAATGGGCTGAGACTTCATTCGAATTAACCAGAAGTTCCACAGTAATGCCTTCACGCAATTCCTTATATCGGGCATCCACTTCGATTTCAATGCGGTAGCTGCGGGAAATAGCATCAGCGGCGCGGGCTATAAAACTCACAGTACCGGTGACCAATTCTCCGCTAAGTAGACGGCCCGACACACTGGCTCCTGCGCTAAGTGCACTCACATCCTGCTCGGGAACCAGACCTACCAATAACATCGGGTTATCGTCGAGTATCGAGGCACAGGTAGTCCCGACATTCAAAAGATCGCCGATTTCTACTGTGCGAGTTTCAACAACGCCATCGAATGGAGCTACAATTCTGGTCTTTTCAAGTGCCAACTCGGTTCTGCTTACCTGGGTTTTTGAAGATTGCAGTGCGGCCTTTAGTTGCGATACAACCACGTCAGATTGCAGGCCACGTTCCTGTAAGTCGAGCGCGGCATCGTATTCGAATTGAGCTTGTTCCTGGCGACTTCTTGCTTCTTCGAGATCTGCTGCGCGATTGTCTACGGCAATTTCGCACAACACATCGTCTGCCTTAACCCGGGCACCTCTGGCTATTGGATTGCCGACGATACGGCCCGCTTGTTCGGCGCGAACTTCCACATGGCGGGAAGCCTGGGTACGACCGCGAACTCGAATCCGTTCGACATAAGTTTGAGGGCTGATACGTTGCGCACGAACTGTGAGCGTCGAGGGATTTTCCGAGATATTTCCATCTTCGGGAACTACAACTACTGTCCTGGGGGCTTCGCTCGCATCTTCGGATAAAATCTCCGCATTGTGAGGAATGATCATCCACACAACGACCAATCCAAAGATTGCTGCTGCCACCAACTGCTGCTTTTTCACTTCCACCCCCAACGATCCAGTCTGTTCCAGATTGGATTCAAATCGCGCATAGCACAAATTTTCTGCAATAGAGCCGTAGCATAAACTACGCTACGACCTCTTATCCAGATCGGATCTTATTGCGCCTGAGTTATTCGTCACTGCTATTAGATCAATCCCGGTTCTGCGGGACTAAAGAGGCCGGACTCATTATGGTGAGTACCTAGCAAGACTTCCTCAAAAGTGTTACCTATTGTAACGGATTGAATCCCAAATGCAATGAATAATTGCGCGTATTTTGCAGAAAACCTGAGCAACCTGAGCCAGTTGAAGGTATTGACAAGTTAACCACTCAAATCGATGCACCAGACACAGCGGTTTTTATGCGCACATGCTGCTGTATACAACTTGATCAACTTGGGTCGGCATTTGGTATCAGCGGAAAACTATCGATATTTCCACCGACGTGCCTTTGCGTCTTGGGAAAAGGCTGTAGCGATATAAATTTGGTTTAATGCAGTTTCTCATCGATTTGAGTGGTTAACTTGTCAATACCATATTTTTTCTTACTCTATTCGATCGCAGCTATAAACTCTTCCGTTGAGAGAACATTGTGACTAATTATTGGATAGTCGATTTCGACAGCCGCTTGCATTTCCTTCATATTGAAAGCGCCAATAGCGTCGGTAAGCATGGTGGTATGGTAGCCTAGCTCCACTGCATATCGAGCTGTTGACTCGATGCAAGTGTTAGCACGCATTCCAGCTAATATCACGTGGTCAATATCATGTAATTTTAATAAAAAATCTAAGTCCGTATTTGCAAACCCGCTAGACTTCCAATGCTGCTGGGCTTCCAAATCACCTGGTTGTTTCTGCAAATCTGGATGATACTCAACATTCCACGTTCCTGCCCTGAATGCGCGACCTGATCCGCCGCCAAATTTCCACCCACTGAAATCCCCCTCCTCATAATGATGGTGTGGGACGTAGATCACTTTCACACCTGATTCTCTTGCCGAGTTCACCAAAGTCTTCATATTTTCAATGGCATTATTTGCTTCCAGCGATTCTTTGGATAATGGATAGAGTAGTCCACCTTCAGAGAGAAATTCATTGTAAGGATCGACTAGCAGAATGGCGGATCTTTGTGGGTTATATGTATATTCCTGTGCTGACGCAGCAGCTGAGAAAATGAGAGTAGACAAGACGATAAAAGCACTATATTTGATGAACACAGCTTCGCACCTCTAGTTAGTTATTGATAGTTACCCAGCCTGGTCTTAGAGCCTACACCAAACTGGCCCAAGACTAGTCTTCAAACCTCACATATCGCTTTACCGAACGAGGTCCTACTTCTGCGCTGTAAATTACGCCATCTTTATCGGCGACAACGCCTTCACCGCCACTACTGGTCCTGTATGGACCGTTATTAGCATCGAAAGGATCAGGTATAAAGTAATTCACCTCACCAGTGCGAGCACTGCCGACGCGAATTCCTCTCCTCCATTCTCCCCGTCCTCGTTGTTCATTTGATTCTGAATCCACGGCATAAAGAATATCTTTGTCATCAATATAGATTCCGCTATTTCGACTGAACTGGTGCCATTGTTCCAGGAAGGTTCCGTCTTGATCAAATATCTGGATGCGATTGTTACCACGGTCAGTTACAAACAATCTCCCTTGAGAGTCAATGGCCAGACCATGGGGTGTGTTGAACTGGCCTGGGCCAGAGCCTCGAGAACCCCACGCCCGAATGTAGTTCCCTTCTGAGTCAAATTTGACGATGCGCGCGTTGCTGTCTCCACCATGACCGTCGGCCACAAAAATATCTCCATTAGGCGCCACATGCACGTCCGAAGGCATATTAAAGTGATTTTCATCAGTACCGGTTACGCCTGGCGTACCCAGTGTTAACAAACGGTCGCCTTCCGGGCTGAACTTGACCACTATATGTCCCTTTCCTTCAACACCCGGCGGTAGCGTAAATGGAGCGTCGGTTACCCAGACATTGCCTTCATAGTCCACATGAAATCCGTGGGGAACAGCAAATATGCCGCCACCAAAGCTTCTCTCCAGATCACCATCGGAATTGAACTTCAATACCACGGGCAGATCCGATTCGGCACAACCCCTTATAGGAAATGCCGGTCGGATTGAATCGGATCCACAGCGCTCTCCTACCCAAATAGACTTACCATCGGGATCGACATCAATAGAACTAGTAGCGCCCCATTCCCGACCAGCAGGCATTTTCAAATATCCGGTGTAAATCTGGTAAGGATTCGGCTTGTCATTGACCGGTTCCATTCCTGCCTGGGCAAATGCGTAGCTGGCCGAAGTAGAAACTAAGATCGATAAAACAATCTTGTAAGTAAACTTCATGTGGATTTCTCCTGTTCTAATTGCTATCAAGTTGATGGCGCACTTGTCATAGATGAATCGACTATTTGTTCTTCTGAATATATATCGATTAAGCCTGTCTTCACAGTACTTTATTCATGCAAGGTAAAAAACCTGGTTCATCGTATAACTTATATCCTGGACCAATTGATAATAATCTAAAGTCTTCAATCAACAGTCAGTCCCGACCAGCAGCATCTCTACCAAGTCTGAGTGCGTTACTGGCCCCTGCCGACAACCCGCCATCGGCCCCCACAGTTACAAATCGAAAACCTTGATCAATGCGCTGTTGTACAGAGCCCGAGCCAGTAGTAATTGCGCAAGGTACGTCATACTCGAGACACGCACTCAATACGGTTTGAATCGCGGTTTCTACTTCCGGTGCGGCCGGGCTGGTGTAACCCATAGACGCACTCAAATCCGATGGGCCAATGAAGATACCGCCAATACCAGGAACATTGACTATTTCCTCAATATTTGCCACTCCTTGAGGTGATTCGATAAACATCACTGCAAGTAGCTCTCCAGAAGGATCAAGCGGCCAAACATCTGCCTTGGAAGTATAGTCACGTGTCCCCCAGTACCAGATTGCATTTGAAGGATTGCGCCCTCGAAGCCCAGATGGCTCCATATCGGGGGCACCGTTTACCTGCGGGTAACGAGTAGCCCGGACCGCCAATTCCGCCTGTTCTCGATTATGAATAGCTGGAAACATTATGCCATAGACACCTACATCCAAGACCTGCTTGGCCTGTGCGATTAATTCCTCAGCTCCACCGGCAGCTGGGATTCTGACAAAGGGCACGACATCAGGTTGTAAGTTGCCTTTTTCGATAATCGATCGTTTGTTTGTCATTCCAAGCAGAAACAGACGCAAGCGTTCGACATCAAACGGTGCGTGTTCCATATCAATCATGATGAAGTCCAGTCCGGAATTAGCCATAGAGCGTGCGCTATTCAAAGAATAGTCAAAACTTAATAGGCCAAAAGCGGGTTGGTCATTTTCAAATAACTCAATTAGCTTGTTTATTCTGATTTCTGCTTGAGCTGCCACATAGGACGATAAACTAGTCGAGGAAATAAAGCCAAAAACCAATAAACTAGTTTTTAGAATTGTTTTCATTTTTTTCTCCTGGTAGATCTTTTCACTGTGTCATCATACAGATTTAACGAATTTCAATACACATTAATCGGCTACTGACAATCCGCCCAACGCGAGTTAACTTGTCAGTACCCAAAGAGTTACTGAAGCGCTCGGGGTCCCGCAGCAAACCAGGTGCGAAATTGCCCGACGAAGGGTAGTAACAGTAAGGCGCTCAGCACAGGCACGGCGATAGCGAATTTTACAAACGCCTTCAGCATGGGCGGCTCCCATAGCCAGTGATCCAATAAGGACCTTGCACCTTGCTGATGTGTGTTGCTCTGGTTAGCGGGATTCATAATGTCTCCCTAAGCGATGCGGTTGCGATCAAAGGGGTCGGAGTCTCGGTTCAGTATTACTGAATATGCAAAGTGCAGATCAAATTACTAAAACCCTTTTGATTCGGTGGTGAATAGAGATTTGCCGGGAATGGCATTTAACAACGCCTGCGTATACGCTTCCTGAGGTGAACTAAATACCTGATGTACCGAGCCGGATTCCACCAGCTTGCCATCTTTCATCACCAGAATTCTGTCAGCCAGATAGCGAACTACACCAAGGTCATGAGAGATGAACAGCATGGTAAGATCGAATCGCTCTACTAGTTCCAGTAGTAAATCCAGAATTTGTGCCTGTATCGTAACATCCAGCGATGAGACCGGTTCATCCGCGATGATGAAGGCCGGCTTGGTGGCGATGGCCCGACCAATGGCAATTCGCTGGCGTTGACCACCGGAAAATTCATGGGGGTAACGCAAAATACTTTCCCGTGCTAATCCCACCGAATCCATTAAGGAACAAACTCCATTATCAAGCTCTTTTTTGGTGACGATTTTGTGCAGTAACAGCGGTTCGGCCAGCGTGTTATAAACTGTCATGCGAGGATTCAGGCTGGCATAGGGATCCTGAAAAATTATCTGCATCTGCCTTCGCAGCGGTTTCATTTCACCAGCAGATAGTCGACTAATATCCTGACCATCGAAACTGACCTTGCCTGCAGTCAGCTTCAGCAATCTGATGATTGCCCTGCCCAGGGTCGATTTGCCAGATCCCGACTCCCCTACCAGACCCAGAATTTCATTGGGCTTAATGTGCAGTGATACATCATCGACCGCTTTAATTGGTGCTTCGCCTTTGTTAGAAGGAAAGTGAATCTTTAAATCCTCTACCTCCACCAGATTTTGCTCCGCCTTGTTTTCCTGCGCCGATTTTTCCGAGTTCGGTACTGCCGCCAGAAGTTTTCGCGTGTAGTCATGCTGGGGATTATTGAAAATTGCATCGCGTGTTCCCTGCTCAACAAACCGGCCTTCCTGCATCACAGCCATCTTATCGGCGATGTCTGCCACCACGCTTAAATCATGACTGATAAAAATTACTCCAATGTTTCTTTTTACCTGCAGTTCTTTCAATAGTTTGAGGATTTGGGCCTGCACCGTCACATCCAGCGCGGTCGTGGGTTCATCGGCAATGATAATTTTGGGTTCGGTGACCAGAGCCATGGCAATAACGACTCTTTGTCGCATGCCGCCGGAAAACTCAAAGGGCCAGGAGTGCATACGCTGGGCTGCATTCTTGATGCCCACTTCCTCGAGAATTTCGATACCCTTCTGCCAGGCTTCTTTTTTGCTTATAGCAAAATGCAAACGCAGGGGTTCGATCAGTTGGTCGCCAATTTTAAGGAAGGGATTCAAAGAGGTCATGGGATCCTGGAAGATAATGGAAATACCCTTGCCCCTGATCTTACGCAATTCCGCTTCGCTTAAAGTTAGTAAATCCCTGTCCTCAAATAGCACAGAGCCGGACTCGATTTTCCCTGGCGGCATGGGAACCAGCCCCAACATGCTGTAACAGGCAACTGTTTTACCCGATCCAGATTCACCAATGATGGCAAATGTCTTCCCTGGTTCCACTTCAAAGCTGACACCGTCGACTGCCTTTAACGTGCCATTACGAGTATGGAAGTAAACTGAAAGATTGGTAACCTGCAGTAACGACATACCGGTTAATCCCTTGAGGCTTTCGGATCGAGCGCATCGCGCAATCCATCACCGAGAAAGTTTAGGGCGAACAATGTCATCGACAAGGCCAACCCGGGAAAGATTAGCAACCAGGGATACTCTTCCATGGTTTCTACACCATAGGAAATTAACAAGCCCCAGGATGATTCCGGCGGTTGAATACCCAGGCCTAGGAAACTGAGAAAAGCTTCCAGCAGCATGACGTTGGGAATGGTGAGCGTGGTATAGACAATTATCGGGCCCAGGGCATTCGGAATCAGGTGTTTGACAATGATTGCTACCGGTGACAGACCGAGGGACATGGCAGCCTCGACAAATTCCTGCTGCCGCAGATTCTGCACCTGGGAACGCACGATACGCGCCATGGTCAACCATTCGATGGCACCAATGGCGAGAAACAATAACACCAGATTTCGACCGAACACCACCATCAATAAAATGATGAAAATCATAAAGGGTAGTGCATAGAGAATATCCACGAAGCGCATCATGGCGGCATCCACCTTGCCCCCTGCATAACCGGCAATGGCGCCATATGTCACTCCTATTAACAGAGCGACTGCAGTAGCAACAAAACCCACTAACAGAGATACCCTGCCACCATAGAGAATGCGAGTCAGTAAATCCCGGCCAAACGTATCGGTGCCCAGCCAATGTTCGGCGCTGGCTGCGGCAGCCCCTAATCTCAAATCCTGTTCCTCGTAACTATAGGGAGCAATCCAGGGCGTCAGCAAACATAAAACCAGGACCAGCAACAGGAATCCCAAACCGAACATGGCAAGCTTGTTCTTACGCAGCCGTAACCAGGCATCATCCCATAGGGATACGCCTTTGGGCATTGCCAGGGTTGCAGAGTCTATGGAGGTACTGGTAGCCATTTATTTCCTGAACTGATAGCGCAGGCGTGGATTAAGCCAGGCGGAGAGAATATCCGAAAGTAAATTGAAGACCACGATCAGGGTTGCCAGGAACACCGTCGTGCCCAGTATCATTGTGTAGTCACGATTAAAGGCGGCCTGAACATAGAATCGTCCCAGGCCAGGAATCTGAAAAACAGTTTCCACCACAAAGGAACCGCTTAATAAGCCGGCGAAGGCGGGGCCAAGATAGGCAACCACCGGTAGTAAACCGCCACGCAGTGCATGTTTTAATATGACTATATACTCGGGTAATCCTTTCGCGCGAGCCGTGCGTAGATAATCCTGGGAAAGCACTTCGAGCATGCCTGAGCGACTCAAACGGGCGATGTAAGCCGCATACATGGCACCAAGTGTGATGCTGGGGAGCAGCTTGTCCCCCGCTGAATTTCCCCAACCGGAGACCGGCAACCAGTCAAGCCAGATACCAAAGACCAAAACCAAAACAGGTCCCAGCAAAAATGAAGGCATACAAATACCAATCATAGCCAGAGACATGGGCATATAGTCCTGCAGGGTGTTGGGTTTTAAAGATGCGAACACGCCAGCCACAATGCCAATCAAGACAGCGATCAACATGGCATACAGACCTAATTCCAGAGTAACGGGAAATCCCTGAAAGATTAATTCATTCACACTGCGGCTGGGGAAATTAAAAGAGGGGCCAAAATCACCCTGGAACAGATCGGCCATATACGAGAAATACTGCTGATACGCTGGCAAATCGAGTCTGTATTGGGCTTCCAGCGCGGCCCTTACCTGGTCAGAGACGGCCTTTTCACTGGAGAAGGGGCCACCAGGCGCTGCTCTGACCAGAAAAAAAGTGACTGTAATAACCGTCAGGATAACCGGAATAGCCTGCAGGGTGCGAAGACCGACGAATCGCCACATAGAAATCTACCGCCTGTTTATTCCGACGCTTCCAGGTAGACATATTTCCAGTTGTAATGATCCATGATATTTGAAGGTGCGCCTTTGAAACTGGAATCTTTGAGCATTTTTGTTTGATAGGTATAAATGGGAATAATGGGCACTTCGTCCATCAGTATGGTTTCAGCTTTATAATAGAGCGCAAAGCGTTCATCCTGGTTTAGCCTGGTGGGGGCCTCTTCCAGAACCAGTTGGTCATAGCGTTGACTTGAAAATCCGGTTCTATTATTACCTCCATCGGTTATATACATATCCAGAAAGGTGTTGGGATCAACATAGTCACCTATCCAGCCGCGGCGACTTACATCGTAATTCTGATTTTCCTGGGTATTCAGATAAACGCCCCATTCCTGGTTTAACAGCGACACTGAAATACCCAGATTGGTCTGCCACATTTGATGAATCGCGATGGCAATCTTGCGATGGTTTTCCTGGGTATTATAGAGCAGTTCAAAAACAGGAAAACCTTCACCATTGGGAAAGCCCGCTGCGGCTAACAGTGCCCTGGCCCGTTCGGGGTCGAATGAAATAATTTCCGGTGGTTGATAGCCCAGGGTTCCTGGCGGAACCAGGGCATAGGAAGGATCCATAATGCCTTCCAGCACCGTGTCATTGAGCAATTTGCGGTCAATCGACAGCACCAGTGCCTTGCGTACGCGGACATCATCAAAGGGCTTCCGGGTCGTATTAATCATGTAATAGTAAGTACCAAGATAGGGGGCTATGACGATATGCTCCGGATCCTCTTCAAGATAAACCGGTACTTTATCCAGCGGAATGTCGTTGGTGCGATGTAATTGACCATCACGGAACATGCGCTCTTCGGTTACCAGGTTTTCGGTTGGGTAAAAAACGATGGCGTTGAGCTTGATATTCTCAGCATCCCAGTAAGAGGCTCTTTTCTCCACACGAATATGGGAATTGACCTGCCATTCAGTCAGTTCAAAGGCACCATTGTTGATCATATTGCCTTCCCGTGCCCATCGCGAGACGCGGTCGGTATAGCTGCCAAATGCCTCAATATTAGCTCTGTGCACAGGATAGGCGATGTAGTGATCCAGCAATTGGAGAAAGTAGGGGGTTGGTGATCGCAAGTTAATCTCTAGAGTAAATCGATCGATGACCCTGGCACCTACCTGGCTAAAATCATCTATCACGCCATTGGCAAACGCTTCAGCATTGGCGATTGGGAACAGCATATAGTTATTCAGATTGCCCAGCGCAGGGGTCAGTGCCCGTTCGAAGGACCAGCGAAAATCTTCAGCAGTTACCGGATCACCATTGGTCCAGTTGGCATCTTCACGTAAATTAAAGGTATAAGTAAGGCCGTCCTCACTGATGTCCCAGCTTTTGGCCGCGGCGGGTTCGGATTCCAGGGTGTAAGGGTTCTTGCTTGTCAGCCCTTCAAACAGAGCAGAAACAACATGATTTTCCGGTACTCCAGTAACAATATGTGGATCGAGTCCCTGAACTTCAGCCCCATTACCGTAGTGCAGCACCCCTTCCCGGGTTCCCACATCAACCCGCCGTTCTTCAGACCCACCGCCACAACCGACCAGAAGGAGGCTTAAAAATAATACTGCCCAATGCATGCGCTTTAAAATCATGATAAAGGTTCCCAAAGTGGCCCACAGCAGACCAGGGCCGATTGCTCAATGCCCTGACTGAATTCTCTATAGTTAATGGCTTGATTCTACATTAATTATCTATTCTGTAAATTATCTTAGACTGATTGGGGCATTGTGGGCCTGTAAGTCTGGGTTGGCTTGCCATGCTAGGCGGAAACTAGCCGCCGCTTGAACGCAAAACCCGAAGAGAGGAGAATCTAGATTCCCAATCCCCTGAATGGCGAGGAATAGCGATGAGTGAGCGCAACGAATTTCAATGGATGTTGAATACATGACTTCATCGTGTATTGAATATGAGGAAATTACCAAGTCTTACGGTGCTAAGACTATCCTCCATGGGCTGACTTTTAGCATTGCCGCAAATCTTACTACTGCCATCGTCGGTGAAAGTGGCAGCGGCAAATCCACCCTGTTACAGATGGCTAACGGTTTAGTCGTGCCGGAAAAGGGTCAGGTCTCTGTTTTTAGCTCAATCATTAATTCCGGTAGTGTCACAGCCCAGCGCCTGAAAATTGGCTATAGCGTACAGGGTGCCGGCTTGTTTCCACACTTGTCGGTGTTTCAGAACATTACTCTTATGGCGACCCTGCAGAAGTGGTCTGATGCAGATATCCAAAACCGCTATCAACAGTTAATGCAGTTACTGGAACTGGATGAGGACTTGCGTGATCGTTATCCCTTCAGTTTGTCAGGGGGGCAACAACAACGGGTGAGTCTGTGTCGCGCCATGATGTTAAAGCCACCACTGCTGCTACTGGATGAACCTTTTTCCGCACTGGACCCGGTAACCCGGGATATCATCCATGCCGAGTTTTTAAAGCTACAGCAGGCAGAAACCCGCTCCATGGTACTGGTTACTCACGATATGTTTGAGGCTACCAAACTGGCACAGCAGATTATCGTGCTTTGCGACGGCAGGATTGAACAACAGGGATCGGTAGCTGAGATTGAAAACAATCCGGCCAGCGACTATGTCCAAGCCCTGTTCCGGGCCGGAGGCCAAGGCAATGCCTAGGTATATTACCAATCGGTTTATGCTTGTTTTCCTGCTTGCGATTAGTTTATTTGCGCAGTCAGGCCTGGCCCAGCAAAGTGAAAATCCCCTTTCAATTACAGTAGGCAGCAAGAATTTCAATGAAAATTATTTGCTGGCAGAGGTGCTATCCCAGCTATTTGAGCATGCCGGTTATACCGTAGACAGAAACTTTGGTATGAGCGGCACACTGATTATATACGAAGCTTTGCGCACCGGGGAGGTCGATGTTTACGTCGAATACACCGGCACAGTGGCCCAGGTGATCCTCAACAATAACGACAATCCCAGCCTCGAGGATCTAAACGCTGAACTATTGAGCCAGGGCGTTGAAATGATGTCATCTATTGGTTTCAACAATACCTATGCGCTTACCTTGAAACGGGATTACGCGAACGAATTAGGTATTAGTACTATCTCTGAGCTGGCTGTACAGCCAGATATCGACATGGGATTCAGTATTGAGTTTCTGAACAGATCAGATGGCTGGCCTGGCCTGGTGGAAAACTACGGTTTTACCCAGCAGCCGGTGGGCATGGACCACGGTCTTGCCTACCAGGCCATAGATGATGGTTCCATCGACGTCACCGATGCTTACTCGACCGACGGTGACCTCGACCGTTATGGCCTATTGATTCTGGAAGATAATTTAAATTTCTTCCCCCGCTATTTCGGCGTGCCGCTGATTCGCAGTGAGTTATCAGTTCAGGCTCGCACTATCATCAACAGCCTGACAGGTCGCATCGACGAGACCCGTATGCGCGAACTCAATGGCCGGGTATTGCTGGATGGCAAGTCCTTTAACGAAGTGGCGGTGGAGTTCCTGGCAGAAGAGGGCCTGGTGGCCCGTGTCGATAATGCTAATGCCTCCAGCACCGGGATGTCCGTCATGTGGTCAAACCTGTGGCGTAACACCGCCGTGCATCTGCAGCTGACTTTTATAGCGCTGTCTCTGGGCTGTGCGGTTGGACTGCCGTTAGGCTTTGCCATCTATCGCTCCAGCCGCTTGTCCCGGGCTATGCTTTACATAGCAGGCCTGATGCAGACCATACCCTCCATCGCTTTGCTGGCCCTGTTTATCCCCCTGTTCGGAATCGGTCAGACCCCGGCGATTATCGCCCTGTTCCTGTATTCCCTGCTGCCGATTCTGAGAAGCACCATCACCGCCTTGTTGACTATCGACCCGGTGCTGAAGCGTGTCGCCGAAGCGCTGGGTATGACCCGCGTTCAACAGCTTCGCCATGTGCTGGTGCCCCTGGCTCTACCCAATGTTCTGGCCGGCGTAAAAACCGCGGCAATTATCAGCATCGGCACTGCCACACTGGCGGCATTTATTGGCGCAGGAGGACTGGGTGAACCCATCGTCACCGGCCTGGCGCTGAACGATACCAGTCTGATATTACAGGGCGCGATACCGGCGGCGTGTCTGGCCATACTTGCGGAGTTGCTGTTCGAGCTGCTTGAACGTGTGCTTGTTAAACCCCACATGTTGGTCGGACAATTGCCGACTTGAATTGCATAAGCCGATCTGTCCGCTGTTCTTCCTTATTTACGTACTAATTTTTGAATCCCGATTGTAATACCGGTGTTCTTTCTCATATATTCCTGTATATAGTTGAATTTTCATCTTCCTATTCCTAGGAGACTATCCAAGAATACTCCGAAGCAGTCCGAATATTCTCGCCTACAGGAGAACGACCATAAACTTTGGAGAAAAAATCAAGCAGCTGCGCCAGCAGCGAAACTGGAGCCAACCAGAGCTGGCCGATGCCATTGGCATCGAGCAATCCTACCTTTCCAAGCTGGAAAATGATAAATCCGTGCCCTCCCCGGACATGCTTAACCGTATCCTCGAGGCATTCGACATCAACATAGAATCACTTCTGGAAGGTATGGATGAGGCCGAGATTCGTAATCACCTAAGATCGATTCCCCTGGTCAACGGACACCTGCAGGCGCAAAAGGAAATGGCCCAGCGCAAACGTACAAACTGGACAGTCGCCTCCTCCCTGCTCTGTGTGCTTGGCTTAACCACACTTACTTTGGGTTTGACATACCAGACATATCCCATGGTCAGCTATGACTACGGGTCTGAGGAAATAATCCCAAATGGAAATAACGGTGAAACTTTTGAGTCGTTGCAGTCTTATATCGATCAGGAATTCGCACCGGAGCATGCTCAAATGATCCGTGATGTGGCCAGCGATATTTCCATCGAATCAGCCTATGAAGTGCTCAAACAGCGCTACGCGAGTTTGCTCTCGTCAGAATTTCGGCACAGCTACAACTATCTCGGCAATGCATTTGTGGAACGCATCACCGAAGGCCAGGACCTGATCAATCTGGATGCAGTTGGGTTTACCAGTGGCGGGACACGCACTTTTGAGCTTTACAATACACGTAGCGAGATACGTGCCGAAGGGCAATGGATGTACGTTGGCGGTGCCTTCCTGCTGGCGCTCGGAATCTTCGGATTTGTAGTCGAGCGCAAGCTGTACCCAAAATTGCTAAAAGCGTAAATGTGAATTACACCAGGCCGAAGCCCGGTCGGTAGTCCTTGTCCAGGTAAGCATTGGCCTCTTCATCGTTGGTGAAACGTCGATTGGCGCCGTCATAGTCCAACACGCTGTGCTCACCGGCCCTTAGCAGAGCCACGTTGCCCAGCAACATGGTCTCAGTGAGTCGACCGGCATATTCAAAGTTTGATGTGGTAACTTTGCTGCGGTCTTTTATGGCATCGATCCATTCCTGATAAATGCCAGGCGACCGGGCCAGGGTGGGAGGAGGCTTCTGATATTCCACGTTTCTGGTTTCGGGAATGAGACGAGGATCAAGGCCGTAGACGCCGTGCATGAGGGTGTTTCTGTCACCCACGATCAGTACGCCGCCGTCGTTGTCCCCCATCTGCCGTCCGTTCTCGATCAATTCAGGGCGTTCGGGCAACAGGCCGCCATCGTACCAGGTCATTTTTACGGCGGGTCGATTGCCCTTGGTGGGGAATTCAAAATGAATTTTTGATGCAATTGGGAAGCTCTCCTGGTCGCGACCCCAACGGCTGGAGCTTGCCGAAATCCTGGTGGGTAAATCGAGATCCAGTGCCCAATAGGGGTGATCGATAATATGGGCACCCATATCGCCGACCACACCGGTACCGAAATCTCTCCAGCCACGCCAGTTAAATGTGTGATAGCGACGCTCCAGGTACGGCCGGTAGGCGGCCGCTCCCAGCCACAGATCCCAATCCATGGATGACGGCACCGGGTCTGAGCCTTCAGGACGTGCTATGCCCTGGGGCCAAACCGGGCGATTGGTCCAGCAATGTACCTCAGTAACCGTCCCCAGCAAACCATCGGCCACCCACTCATTAATGAGCCTGGCACCCTCTTCCGCATGCCCCTGATTGCCCATCTGGGAGACTACATTGGCCTCCCGCGAGAGTCGCGCCAGCGCTCGCGCTTCTGCCACAGTATGGGTTAACGGCTTCTGTACATAGACATGCTTGCCAAGGCTCATGGCATGGGTAGCAATAGGTGCGTGCATATGATCCGGGGTACTAATCAATACTGCATCGATCTCCGGCTCGTTATCCAGCATCTGGCGGTAGTCGCGGTAGCGTACGGCTTTATCCCTGAAAGGGGCGGTCCAGTCTTCTTCTAAAGTGGCAGCCAGCTGCCGATCATCGATGTCACACAGCGCATAGATGTTTTCGTGGGAAACTTCCCTGATGTCGGTTTTACCCTTGCCATTAACACCCACGGCGGCAATATTTATCTTGTCGCTGGGGGCCACGTAGGCCGGGCCACCAAGCACATGACGGGGAACGATCATAAAGGCCGAGGCAGCCGCGGTGGTTTTAATAAAATCCCGGCGCCCCACTGTTTTTCCAGCATTCTGTGTGTCGATAGAGCCTGTAAGCTTTTTCTTCATGCCATTCCCCTTCCGTTTTTTGCCTGGTCTGCTTGTCAACTCTTCACGGCTTTCGCCTCGGGCAGCCGCCACTATTCACTCTAATCTGGCCCGGGCCACCTCTGTTGTACCTGCGATCATAGAGTCTACATGTTTGAGGAAAATTGGCGAGTATAAAATGCACCATAATGCCTGTGTTCAAGACGGGATGGATAGACTTTAGCGGAGATTGCTCTTATGCTTCCCCCAAAACAGGAGCAGATTATGCAAAAGAATAAACGCTTTCCCCTTTCACGCAGAAGATTTACCCACGGCTCGCTATTGTCGCTGGCAGGACTTACGTTGTTTCCAAGCCTGTTCGCTTCGAGGATTCTTGCACAGGCTGCCCAATCGCCCACGCCGATGAAAATTGGCATCATCGGTTCAGGCAACATCGGCGGATCTGTCGGTCTGCGTTGGGCAGAGGCTGGCCATGAAATTATGTTTTCATCACGCAATCCCGATCAGCTCGGCGAGCTGGTTGCGCAAGCCGGCCCTAAAGCCCAGGCAGGCTTTCCACCGCAAGCGGCAGAATTCGGAGACATCGTCTTTGTCGCCGTGCCCTACGCTGCAATGCCGCAGGTGGGTGAGGATATTGCGCCGCTGGTGCAGGGCAAAATCGTCATCGACTGTGGTAATCCCTATGTGAGGCGGGATGGTGAAATGGCAGCAGTGGCATTGGAAAAAGGTACCGGTGTGGCGTCGGCAGAATTCTTTCCCGGTGTGCGGCTGGTGCGGGCGTTCAATGCACTGAGCTGGACTGAAGTGAGGGACCAGGCCCATCGAGACGGTGAGCTGATAGCCATCCCCATCGCCGGTGATGATGCAGAAGGCGTTGCCGTTGCCACTCAACTGGTTATCGATGCTGGTTTCGATCCGGTGGTTGTAGGCGGGCTGGAACGGGCGCGGGAATTCGATCAGGGCACGGAAGTTTATGTTAAGGGCATGACTGCCAGAGAAATGCGCGCGGTCCTGGGCCTTTGATGGTAAATAGGGACAGATTTATTTTTTTGTTGTAGGTAAATAGGGACAGATTTATTTTTCATAGAACTTTTGAATCTGAAAAAAAATGCAAATAGAAAAATAAATCTGTCCCTATTTCGGAGTAACCGCTCCCGCCTGGGGAGAATCCCCGCTCTTTATCATATTGTACCAATCACGAAACGGACCTGAGGTGTTTTGCCAGAAGGAGCGGTATTCACTTTGTGTCTTCGGGCCGATTCCCCAGGGCGTGTATTCATCTTTTTCGGGAATATAGAGAGTGCCAAACAGCCGATCATAGATACTGGTGACTGCCGCCATATTGGTGTCCCAATGCTTTTGCAGATAACTATGATGAGTGTGATGCATTACCGGGCTTTGTATCCACTTAGACAGCCAGCGCGGGTAGCGGAACTGCACATGGTAATGACGGAATGATCCAGTAAGGCCAAACAGGAAAGAAAAGAATCCAGCGCCCAGCAGCGTTGCCTGGGTAATCCCACCGTTGAACAGATAGGCAAATATCCCGGCGGCGAAAGCAAAACTGAAGGCCGAACCCGCAGCCCATATAGGACCTGCCAGGAAATGTTCCCGTGACCGTGTAAGTGGTGTTAGTACCTCAGCCGAGTGATGCACCTTGTGAATTGCCCACAACGCCGGCACCTTATGCATGGTGTAGTGAATAGCGAAAAAGATGAAGTCATAGCACAGCAAACTCACCAGGGCGTAGAGCAACATCCAACCAAAGTTGGATGCCAGCGCCGGGGTTTCACCGAAGAGAAATTCCAGTGAGCCGATGACCGTTTGTTCGGTCATGGGCCCGACTGTGGCAAACAGGGCCACCGCCCATAACGGGCGCAGGAAGCGCTCCAGAACCCAGAGCCAGATGTCGACCCGGGCGGACACATGGGTGTAGGTGTCCATCGGCAAGATAAACTCAAGCAGGCCGGTTTTGCGTTCCCGCCCAGCGGCATTCTTCGAACCATGACCACGAAAAAAGACAAAAAGCAGTACGGCGAAAAACAGCGTGAGCAATATTCTATCCCAATGCAGGTCACCGGGGATATTGGAAGATATGAGTCGGTTGGCCTGCTGGACTATGTCGGTGAAGGGGCCGACAATTTGTTCAGGACTTGCTGTGGTGTCAGTATTGGCTGCCATCTTACTCCTGGTTTGCTTCCGTTTGTTCAAACAAGTCGAGTTGTTGATTATGCCTGAATCTCAGTTTAAAGGGGAAGTTTACTTTTTTGCTCTCAATTCAGGTAAATTAAGCTGCCAATGCAGAAACAAAGAAACGAGATGAACACGATAAACAGACCTGTATTCCTGTGCTCCGCTGGATTAATTCTTCTGTTCAGCATTTATGGTGCTGGATTCAGCGTACAGGCTGCAAACACATTCAGCACCTTGCAATCCTGGTTGGTGATTAACTTCGGTTGGTTTTACATTGCAGTAGTCGCGTTCTTCTTCGGGTTTGTCGTGTACCTATCCTTTAGCCGCTTCGCCCACATCAGACTCGGGCCTGATGATTCCCGTCCTGATTACAATAACCTGAGTTGGTTTGCAATGTTGTTCAGCGCCGGCATGGGTATTGGGCTACTGTTTTTCAGCGTAGCCGAACCCATCACCCACTTCTCGCAACCTCCATCCGGAGCGGGCGGAACGGTAGAAGCGGCACAGCGGGCTATGCAAATCACTTTCTTTCACTGGGGTTTACAAGCCTGGGCAATTTACATAGTAGTGGGATTATCCCTTGCCTATTTTTCTTTTCGCCGCGGCCTGCCGTTGACCATTCGCTCGGCACTGTATCCCATTATTGGTGATCGTATCTACGGACCGATTGGCAATGCGGTGGATATCTTTGCGGTGCTGGGCACCCTGTTTGGTATTGCCACTTCCCTCGGGCTCGGAGTGATGCAGGTAAACGCCGGCCTCAGCTATCTCTTCGATGTGCCAGTATCCACGATGGTGCAGGTAGGACTGATAATTGGGATAACCGCCATGGCTACCCTCTCTGTTGTTGCCGGTCTGGATAGGGGTATTCGGCGTGTCAGTGAATTGAATCTCATGCTGGCGCTGCTGCTATTACTCTTCATTTTTTTCGCGGGGCCAACTCTCACACTTTTAGGCAGTCTGGCGCAGAACCTTGGTGGCTATCTGACCAATATGCTACAAATGAATTTTACGCTGTATGCCAATGAACCGACCGATTGGCTGGGTGACTGGACCTTGTTCTATTGGGCCTGGTGGATCTCCTGGTCACCCTTCGTCGGTATGTTTATCGCCCGCATCTCCCGCGGCAGAACCATTCGGGAGTTTATTATTGGTGTATTGCTTATCCCAACGGGATTTACATTCATGTGGTTCAGTTTCTTTGGCAATACGGCTCTGCTGTTAGAGTCAGCAGAAGCTGGAGTCAACATCGCTGTTGCAGCTCAGCAAGACATGCCAACTGCCATCTTTGTACTACTGGAGCAATTACCCTGGTCTACAATCATGTCACTGCTGACAACTGTGCTGGTGGTAACTTTCTTCGTCACCTCCTCAGACTCTGGTTCGCTGGTGATCGATATCATCACCTCTGGTGGTAATCAGAATCCTCCGGTGTGGCAACGGATTTTCTGGGCGGTAACTGAGGGAGTGGTGGCGGCTGTCCTATTGGTGGCCGGTGGACTCACTGCATTACAGACAGCAGCGATCAGTAGTGCATTGCCGTTCGCTTTTATCATGCTGTTGATCTGTTACGGATTGCACAAGGGGCTTAGAAGCGAGACAACATTGTAATACCAGAAATCGACACTCCTTGTCCTGTTCCCCATGAATATTCAGGTGGAGTACGGGCATCCAGAAAGTTTCTATTTATTCTTCTGGCAGCAGGCGTATTCAATGATTGGCCATTGGCACTTACACTAAACCATAGACAGAGAAAGTAGTACTAGTACAAATCTGATGCTTTTCATTTCTACAAACACTTAGCGGTTAGTAATCTATCACTAAAACGTTGCTATCGCATTTAAGGGTGAGCCGGTTCCCTGGACTACACGCAGCGGAGCCGCAGTAAGCAGAAATTCCCATCGGTTCTCTTGCGCCGACTTGACTGCGACAGCTTCCAGATTCATGGCATCCAGTATGGGCATTCCCAGAGCCACCAGTACTAGCATGTGTACCGGAGACCCCACTCCTTCGACTCCAGAGGGGGAAACATCAAGCGCTGCATCGGAGCCGATAATGGCGACATCACGCTCCTTAAGCCATGCCACCGTGGATACATGCCAGCCGGCAAATCCTTCCTGAGCCCAGGGTCCTAGCGCCTCACGCCGCGCCCAGCGACCGGTGCGCAGCAGAACCGCATCACCTGAGCCCACTCGAATTCCGGTTTCCTGCTCCCAGGCCTCCAGGTCGGCTACTGTGACAGCGTAGCCGGGTTCCAACCATTCCTGCCCTTTCAGGCGGGGGATGTCCATCAGTATGCCGCGAGTGAAAATGCCGTCTATCATGGTCATTACTGAATTTCTACTGCAACCATCCTCAGACACGGCAGAGATCTGCATATTGTTGTAATACGTTCCCTTATAGTGATGATGACAGAGCGCATCGATATGGGAATGGACGAGTCCGTGAAATCGCACGCCCACCTTGTCGACCGCCCAGGGGTTGTTGTCAGTAGGCAGGGTTGGCATGTCGTGTTCAAACGGATTGCCGTTGTCGACTGCAGCTTCTATTAACAGATCCTGCGCCATGGAAACAGACTCGCCGCGCTCAACCAGTGCAGCCGCCTGCCGCCTCTTCTGCGCAGTAATCAGATTAAGAGTGCCCAGTTGATCATCCGCGCCCCAGCGTCCCCAGTTGGACAGGTCAGTCACCATTTGATCAACGTCGGCCGCGGATATCTCATTTTCGGCGGCACTGCTGAATATGCCTGGCAATAACAAAATCAAAATAAGCAATACTATGTTTTTATTAAAATTAGTCATGACCCCTTTACCTTTATATATTTTTGTATCTTAATCAGTTTCAACAGTTACGTCTGGAAATCATTCGTTCGCAGAATAATCTAATCCAGGCATCGATTTATTTCACTCATTGTATTTTGTTGTCAACCCTTCGTTGACAAACCTCATCACACACCCTAATTTTACTTAATAGTGGCATTGTGGGACAACAAGCTGGCACTCACCTTGTCGTCATCCACCACCAGACTAATCCTGCTCAGACAGGCGAAGGGAATGTGTAGAGGAAAGCTGCGATTTAGCGGCATGCCCAGCACCGTGGGTAATACCACACGCATTACGCCACCGTGGGTGACGAGCAGAACATGACTTCCATCGGGTTTCGCCGCGATGGCATCCCACGCACCCAGTATTCGGTCTTTAAAAGACAGATAATCCTCACCCTCTGGTGGCGCCAGTTTAGAAAGGTCTTTTCTAAATTCTCTAAACTGGTAAGCCGCTTCCTTGCGCCAGTCAGAAAGCAACATACCATCCCACTTTCCGTAATCGATTTCCTGCCAGGCCTCATCGATGGCCAGAGTCAATTCGGTTTGCTGCGAGACAAACTCGGCGAACTGGCGGCAGCGCTGTAGCGGTGAGGTGATCAGATCGGTCCATACCGGGCCGGATTCATCGAATGGGAATTCCTCCTGTAGCGCAGTCACCGATTTCATTTGCTGCCAGCCGGTTTCAGAGAGGGGATGATCGATGCGTCCACGCAGAACATCGCCACCCTCCGGTTGGCCGTGGCGCAGCAAATCTACAATGATGGTTTTCTTATTGGAACTCACAGATTAAAGCAACCGGTGATTTAAACATTGAATTAAAGTAAATATTGGTCTATTTAATGTGCCCCAACTTGTTTACCTTAACAGAGAGATAACTTTCATTATGGGGATTTGAACCGGTGTGGATGGGGACAATTTCAGCTATATCGATTCCCATGCTTTTCAGTGCTTCGACCTTACGCGGGTTATTGGTCATCAACTTTACCTGCCTGACATCGAAGTAATCCAGCATTGGTTTACAAATCTGGTACTCACGGCTGTCCGGTTCAAAACCCAATTGCACATTGGCCTCTACCGTGTCTGCACCGGAATCCTGGAGCGCATAAGCCTTGATCTTATTGAGCAGGCCAATGCCACGACCCTCTTGCCTGAGATAGAGGATGAGCCCTCTTCCGGCTTCGGCCACACTCTCCATGGCACATTGTAATTGCGGTCCGCAATCACAGCGTAAACTGAACAGGGAATCACCAGTTAGACATTCGGAGTGAATGCGGCAAAGTAAGGGATCTGGCTGGTCCAGCTCGCCGAATATCAGCGCCACATGCTCCTTGCCAGTTTCCGAATCTTCAAAGCCATGGATAGTGAATTGACCCCAGCGAGTGGGCAACACGGCCGCAGCGACAAACTTGATTGACAACAGTTTTACCTCATTTACTGAACACACCAGGGACTAAAAAAGACAGTGCCTGGCTACACAGGGCGGCCATTATACCCGCATTAATGGGATCAGGGGAAAAAAGGGGACGGAGGAATTAAATTTTGCTGGATTTACACGTTCTGCGAACACAGGGTAATAATTTAATGCCTCCGTCCCCTTTATTCCGTCTCCTTTATAGAAATAGGAACTGCACAACCAGCATGTACAGGACGGCCATTGCACCGGCAAGCACATCATCAAGCATGATTCCCAGACCGCCTTTTACCTGCTCATCGACCCATTTGACCGGCCAGGGCTTGAGAATATCGAATAATCGGAATAATACGAAGCCCAAAATCACCCAAACCCAGCCCACTGGAGCCATGAACATGGTGATCCAGTAACCGACAAATTCATCCCAGACGATGCCGCCATGATCGTGTACTCCGAGGTCCTCGGCAGTTTTACCACACACCCACACACCCAGGGAAAAAACGGTAATAAGAAAAGCCAGATACAGTGGCCAGGGCATGGCAGGGAGCAACAGATAAATCAGTACGGCCACCGCCGTGCCTGCCGTACCTGGTGCTTTGGGTGCCAGGCCACTACCGAAGCCGAAAGCCAGCAGGTGAACGGGATTGCGCCATACCGAATTCATTGAATCGGACATCTAGGGAACCTCAGTCTTGAAATGACTATATGATTGCTCTGGCAAATCCACCCTTTCCCCCTGTTCATCCAGACAGCTAATCCCTTGCTTGTCCGTTATGGTGCCGATTTTTGTTACCCTGGTCTGTGCCTGATCAGCCAGTTCTTCAAATTCGCCACAGTTTTCCGCTGCCACCGTAAGACAGAGTTCGTAGTCATCACCCCCGGCCAGAGCTGCGCGCTGTCTTTCCGAGTCGGTAGTGCAGCATAGTGCCGCTTCCGAGAAAGGCAATTGAGAGAGATAAACTTCGGCTCCAATCCTACTACGTTCAACTATGTGGCCAAGATCACCCAGCAGACCATCGGAAATATCGATTGCACTGTTTATCCATTGGCGCGCACGCTGCGTAATTTCCAGGCGTGGCACAGGATTATAGAATGCCTCCCCAAAATACTCGCGGCATTGCTCGGTTTCGCCCGCTGCGCAAAGTGAAATCTTTTCAGCCGATTCGGATTCGATACCAAGACTGGCCAGTGCGATAGCACCATCTCCCAGAGTGCCGGTTACATAGATACTGTCGCCGACCTGGGCCCCGGCCCGGGTTAATGCCTCTCCTGTTGGCACCAATCCCTGTACCTGAATGGCAATGGACAAGGGGCCCCGGCTGAGATCTCCGCCTGCAAGCGGGCAAATATATCGAGAGGCAATTTCAGCCAGACCGGTGCTGAAAGCCTGCAGCCAGTCAGGATCTGGTTCCGGCAGGCTCAGACCAAGAGTGAAACACAGAGGAACGGATCCCATGGCGGCCAAATCACTGAGGTTGACGGCCAAAGCCCGTGTTGCCAGTAATGCCGGATCAGCACCTGCCGGAAAATGCACCGACTCAACCAGTAAATCCATGGAGAGTGTTAATTGCTGATCCTGAGGAATTGACAACAACGCACAGTCGTCACCAATACCGAGATCAACGCCGGGTTTGGAAAAACCAAGACCCGCCTGATTGAAATAGCGGGCGATGATTTCAAATTCCAGCTGACTCATGGGTCAGGGTGCAGTCTTGTTAGTTGGCATTTCAAGTTTGCGAAGTTGCCTGGCCATTTTATCCAACACACCATTTACGTATTTATGGCTGTCAGTGGCACCAAATACCTTTGCCAACTCAACCACTTCGTTAATGACAACACGATAGGGCACATCGATTCGATTAGCGAGTTCGAATGCCCCGAGGTACAGCAATGATTTTTCCACCGGATCCAGAGCCTTGAGATCACGGTCCAGAAAGGGCGTCATATGCCCTTCCAATTCGTCAACCTGACCTGGAATGAGAGAAAACACTTCGTGAAAGTAATCCCAGTCTACTTTACCGGCGTGCGCAGCTCGAAACTGGGCTTCGATCTCTACCACATCTGCCTGGGCCAATATCCACTGATACAGGGCTTGAACTATCAGGCGTCTGGCCTTGCGTCGTTGTGCCAGAGCAACTCTTGGTCGAGGCGGCTTTTCGCTTGCCCCGTTCCTTGTTACCACCCTAATGCTCCAGCTTCCTTAATACACTTAACATTTCAATTGCTGACAAGGCCGCCTCGACACCTTTATTACCTGCCTTGGTGCCCGCGCGTTCGATGGCCTGTTCTATGGTATCGACTGTAAGCACACCGAAGGCGACAGGTATCTTTGCTGCCAGACTGACCTGGCTCAGTCCTTTTACACACTCACCGGCAACATATTCGAAATGGGGTGTGCCCCCCCGAATCACCGTGCCCAATGCAATAATGGCATCATGATTTTCATTTTCTGCAACCTGCTTTGCGATCAGAGGTAATTCAAATGCACCTGGCACCTTAACAATAGTAATGTCTCTGTCCATCACACCGTGCTTGGCAAGAGTATCCAGCGCACCATCGAGTAGCCGATCAACGATAAAACTATTAAACCGGGTAACCACGATCGCGTAATTCCCCGAGCTGTTAGTGTAATCGCCTTCAATGGTTTTGATATTACTCATTGTTTATCCTGTGTGTTAAATGGAACAAACTCGACGACTTCAAGATCGAAGCCAGAGACTGCGTTGAACTTTCCCGGATAGCTCAGTAGCCGCATCTTGCGCACGCCAAGATTACGTAGTATTTGTGAACCCGTGCCAATGGTCAAGTCGCTCCTTTGCCGGCCATCCCCAGTTGGCAGTTGTTCCCGGGCGACTGCCGATACAATATCGTGTCCATAATCTGCTGCTGACCCTTCTCCGGATAATAGCACAGCAACACCTTTGCCCTCGTCCGCAATTTTTTTCAATGCCCCGCCGAATGACCAACTACCATAGGTCTTATTCAGCACATCGCACACATCGCGGAGAGTGCTTGGTATGTGAACTCGAACCAGCACCGGATCTTCAGGACTGATCTCACCCTTGGTAAACGCCAGGTGCGTAGTATTACTTATAGAATCAGAATAAGTATGTACAGTGAACTCCCCATGTTCGGTATCTATAGTGCTGACCTCTTTCCGGGTTACAGTTTGCTCGTTACTGATTCGATAATGAATTAAATCGACAATCGTGCCAATCTTCAGCTTGTATTTCTGTGCAAATTGTTCCAAATCGGGTCGCCTGGCCATCGAGCCGTCTTCGTTCATAATTTCAACGATAGCAGCCGCTGGCGTGTAGCCGGCCAGTCGCGCCAGATCACATCCCGCCTCGGTGTGGCCCGCCCGGCGCAGAACCCCACCCGGCTGAGCCATAATAGGAAAGATATGCCCGGGCTGGATTATATCCCCCGGTTTTGAATTACGACCCACTGCCACCTGTACCGTACGGGCCCTATCGGCAGCGGAAATACCTGTCGTTACTCCGGCTGCGGCCTCGATTGACACGGTAAAATTCGTATTAAACGGCGTATCGTTCTTGTTCACCATTAGCGGTAGTTGCAAGAATTCGCAGCGTTCCCTGGTCAGGGTCAGGCAAATTAACCCCCTAGCGTTAGTCGCCATGAAGTTGATATCTGCCGTTTGCACGCACTCGGCGGCAATAATCAGATCGCCTTCGTTTTCCCTGTCCTCATCATCCATCAATATCACCATCCTGCCCTGGCGAATGTCGTCGATGATTTCCTCTATCGAATTCAGTTTCATAATGCTTATTCGTTAAATAAAGGGGACGGAGGCATTAATTTTTTCAAGTCTATCTTTTCTGGGGATAAAGGGGGGCAAATTTAATGCCTCCGTCCCCTTTATTCCCTTTATCCTTAATTGAAACCATGACGCGCGAGAAACTCAGCGTCAATTGCCTGACCAACTGAATCAGTCTCAGCGCCGCTGGTTATGAGTCTTTCCAAATAGCGCGCGATAAGATCCACTTCCAGATTAACAGATTGACCCCTGGCATAGTCACCGATTGTTGTTTCCACTTGTGTGTGGGGAATAATATTTATCGTAAACTCGTTATTGTTTACTTCGTTTACCGTCAGACTGGTGCCATCGACACATACCGACCCTTTGGCAGCAATGTATTTGGCAATCGTCGCCGGTGCGCTTAGCGTAATCTTGATGCTGTTTCCATCAGGTGCCAGGTTTACTACCTTACCAATACCATCCACATGGCCGCTTACAATATGTCCACCAAATCGACTATCTGCCCGCATTGCCTTCTCAAGATTAACTCTACTGCCAACGCCAAGCTCTGAGAATGTTGTGCACTGAATTGTTTCCAGCGATACATCTGCGGAAAAACCGCTTTGGTTCAATTCGGTCACGGTCAAACAGCAACCATTCACTGCAATACTGTCACCGATCTCAACATCGGCAAGATTCAGTTTCCCGGAATCCACAACCAGTTTCCAGTCTTTTTTCACCTGTTGAAAAGACTCCAGCTTGCCTGTTGCTTCGATTATTCCCGTAAACATTTAAGCCTCTGCTGTACTGCCGGGTACTGCTGTTATTCGAAAGTAGTTCCCAACACATATAACGTCTTTAATTTCAACTGCAATGGCATCGGCCAGCTTTTCAATTCCTGGTAATCTCAGCAGAGGCAGCGCTTCATCACCCATAAATTTTCCTGCAACATAAATAATCAACTCATCTACCAGGCCTGCTGTAATAAACGCCCCACTGAGTGTAGGTCCTGCTTCGATCAATACTTCATTACAAAAATATTTGTCAGCGAGCGATTCTAGCACAGATTGCAGATCGACTCTTTGCTGTGGTTTGTCTGCAATTTCAATCTCCACACTGTCTGAAAGCGTATCCCCTGCTTCATCGATTTCTGACAACGCGGTAAATATAACAATCTGACCCGGCAGGCTCACGGCCCTCGCAGTACCAGGCGTGCGCAATTTACTATCCACGATAGCTCTTAAGGGCTGTCGAGTTTCATCCAGCATTCCTTCTATTATTACACTGCCATCTATATCCTGCGGACGGATATTTAACGCGGGATCATCCTTGAGAATGGTTTCTATACCCGTGACTATTGCGCAACTTTGTGCACGTAAAAACTGCACGTCTGCACGCGCCGCCGCACCGGTAATCCATTTGCTTTCGCCACTGGCCATCGCCGTGCGTCCATCCAGACTCATCGCTAATTTGCACCGCACGAAGGGCAGTGACTCCCGCATACGCTTTATATAGCCCCGGTTAATTTGCCGGGCTGACTCTTCGAAATCCTGCAAGTGTATGACTTCGATTCCGGCAGTCTCAAGTCTGGCAATCCCGTTGCCATTAACCCTGGAATCAGGATCTACGCTGGCAATAACGACACGTTTTACGCCAGCGGCAATAAGTGCTTCGCTACATGGTGCTGTGCGCCCGGTGTGGGAACATGGCTCTAGGGAGACAAAGGCAGTACTGTCTTTCGCCTTGCCTCCAGCCCGTTCGAGGGCCATCGCTTCGGCATGGGGTTGCCCCACCGCCAGATGCCAACCTTCCCCAACAATACAGTCAGCCGAATCAACCAGCACACATCCCACCCTTGGATTTGGCGTTGTGGTAACCCGGTTGCAGGCCAAATCAATACTCCTTTGCATGTGTGATGCAAAGTCAAGTTTTTCCTTGATTAGCTGATCGCTGCTAACAACTTGCATGATTCTTGCCTTTGAGTAACTGTGTCTGCTTTTTGACCACAGGGCCAGACTTCTAATCAAAAGACCAAATTAATTAATGTTGAATCAGAGGTGCCTTTAGTTATTTGGGATTGTCTTTAGAGAGGCGATCAATTTCCTGACGAAATTCATCCAGATCTTTAAAACTGCGGTATACAGAAGCGAACCTGACGAAGGCAACCTCGTCCAGTTCTCTAAGCTCCTTCATCACCTGTTCACCCAGAACCCGGGAAGGAATTTCTCTCTCACCGGTGGCGCGCAGGTGGGCCTTGATGCGGTTAATTGCCTCTTCCAGATTCTCAATACTTACTGGCCTTTTTTCCAGCGCCTTGGCCAGGCCTGCCTGTAATTTTTCTTCGTTGAACGGCTCGCGGATGCCATCCTGCTTAATAATACGCGGCATAACCAGTTCCGCCGATTCGTAAGTGGTAAATCTGTCCTCGCAGGTAATACATTCACGACGCCGTCGCACATTATTACCCTCGGCTACCAATCTCGAATCAATTACCTTGGTGTCAACCGCACCGCAAAATGGACAATGCATAAATAACCTATTGTTCTATAAAATACACAAAATACGACAAGATTCTAGCGATAGACGGGAAATCTTGAACATAAATCAAGCACTTTTTGTTTTACTTCCAGTATTTTTTCTTCGTTTGCAATATCGTCAAGAATATCACACATCCATGCCGTTAATAACGCTGTTTCCTCTTTCTTAAACCCCCGCGTGGTAATTGCCGGTGAGCCAATACGCAGCCCGCTGGTAACAAAGGGCGGCTTGGGATCGTTAGGCACCGCATTCTTGTTAACCGTAATATTAGCCCTGCCCAATGCAGCATCGGCGTCTTTGCCCGTTATGTCCTGCTTGATCAGACTCAACAGGAACAGGTGATCATCTGTGCCATTGGAAACTACATCGAAGCCCCTGTCGATAAACCCGTTGGCCATGGTCCGCGCATTGCGCAGAACCTGTTGCTGATAACTCCTGAAATCCTCACTCATGGCTTCCTTGAAGCAGACAGCCTTGGCAGCGATCACGTGCATCGCGGGCCCTCCCTGACTCTCGGGAAACACGGCGAAGTTCAGCTTCTTCTCCAGCTCCGGATTAGCCCGCGCCAATATAATGCCGCCGCGTGGCCCTCTCAGGGTCTTGTGGGTAGTGGAGGTGGTCACATCGGCAATATTAACCGGGCTGGGATAGACACCGGCCGCGATCAATCCAGCCACGTGGGCCATATCCACTACGAAGTAAGCCCCGACGCTGTCGGCGATCTGTCGAAACCGCTGCCAGTCGATAACCCGTGAGTAGGCGGAAAACCCGGCCATGATCATTGTTGGCTTGTGTTCCTTAGCCAGCGCCTCAACCTGATCGTAGTCGATCTCGCCGGTTTCGTTGTTAAGACCGTACTGTACTGCGTTGTAAATTCGGCCGGAAAAACTAACGCTCGCTCCGTGGGTAAGATGACCCCCATCGGCCAGACTCATTCCCAGCACGGTATCGCTAGGCTTCATCAGTGCCATATACACCGCCGCGTTGGCCTGTGATCCTGAGTGGGGTTGCACGTTAGCATAATCTGCATTGAATAATTGCTTAACCCGATCGATTGCCAGCTGCTCGATTACATCAACATTTTCGCAGCCCCCGTAGTAGCGCTTACCCGGATAACCCTCGGCATACTTGTTGGTAAGAACCGTACCCTGCGCTTCCATCACCCTTGGGCTGGTATAGTTCTCTGAAGCGATCAATTCAATGTGCTGCTCCTGGCGATCACGCTCCGCTTCGATAGCGGCACTCACCTCTGGATCAAAGTCAGCAATGTTCGTGTCACTGTCAAACATTTATTACTCCGGTTTTGGGGGATTTGCGAAGGCGCTATTCTACATGATGAGTCTCTGTTGGGCATCACTAATATGGGCTTAAAACAGGAGAATTTTTTACCTGCAAACAGGGGTTGAGTCTGTGCGATAATAGCCGCCCGTTTATCAGGAACCAAACGATGTCCCAATTTGTTTACACCATGCACGAGGTTGGAAAAGTTGTTCCTCCCAAACGGGAAATTCTAAAAAATATTTCTCTATCATTTTTCCCCGGTGCAAAAATCGGTGTGCTGGGACTTAACGGCGCTGGCAAATCCACACTGCTTAAAATTATGGCAGGTCAGGATATGGAGTATAACGGCGAGGCCCGGCCGCAGCCAGATTTGAATATTGGCTACCTGCCCCAGGAGCCGGAACTGAATCCAGAGCTGGATGTACGCGGCAATGTGCAGGAGGGCATTAAAGAAATCATCTCGCTGGTGGAGAAATTCAACAGCATTAGCGACCGGTTCGCCGAGCCCATGAGCGACGATGAGATGAATACCCTACTTGAGGAACAGGGAACTATCCAAAATGCCATCGACGCCGTTGACGGCTGGGAGATCGACCGCATGCTGGAACGGGCAGCCGATGCCTTGAGACTCCCCCCCTGGGAAGCCGATGTGAGTACATTATCCGGTGGTGAGAAACGCCGGGTTGCCCTGTGCCGCCTGCTGCTGTCGAAACCGGATATGTTGCTGTTGGACGAACCCACTAACCATCTCGATGCCGAGAGCGTGGGCTGGCTGGAGCGCTTCCTTAAGGAATTCACCGGGACGGTCGTGGCCATAACACACGATCGCTATTTTCTGGATAACGCGGCCGGCTGGATTCTCGAACTCGACAGAGGGTACGGCATTCCCTATGAAGGCAACTACACTAACTGGCTCGAAACAAAGGAAAAGCGTCTGGACATTGAAGCCCGGCAGCAGGCAGCCCACGAACGAGCCATAAAATCTGAGCTGGAATGGGTTCGGGCGAATCCAAAAGGCCGGCAGTCTAAGAGCAAGGCACGCATCGCTCGCTTTGAAGAACTCAACTCACAGGATTTCCAAAAACGCAATGAAACCCAGGAGCTGTATATTCCGCCCGGACCGCGGCTTGGAGAAAAAGTTATCGAAGTGCGGAATCTGTGCAAGGGCTTTGATGACAAGACCCTTATCGACAATCTCAGCTTTGCCCTCCCCAAGGGCAGCATAGTTGGCATCATCGGTGGTAACGGGGCGGGTAAGACGACTTTCCTGCGTATGCTGATTGGCACCGAGCAACCGGACAGTGGAACAATCGAGCCTGGTGAGACAGTCCATATGGCCTATGTAGACCAGAGTAGGGATGAACTCAATGGCGAGAATACGGTCTGGCAGGAAATCTCTGACGAGCAGGATCAGATCCAGATTGGTAAATACGAAATTTCCTCACGGGCTTATGCCAGTCGGTTTAACTTCAAGGGCACCGACCAGCAAAAATTTGTCAAGGACCTATCAGGCGGAGAACGGAATCGACTGCATCTGGCCAAATTACTCAAGCGTGGTGCCAACGTCCTGCTGCTCGACGAACCGACCAACGATCTCGATGTTGAAACCCTGCGAGCTCTGGAGGAAGGTTTGCTGGCCTTTCCCGGTTGTGCCATTGTCGTCTCCCACGATAGGTGGTTCCTGGACCGCATCTGCACCCATATTCTCGCATTTGAAGGCAATAGCGAGGTGTTCTGGCACGAAGGAAATTACAGCGATTACGAAGCCGATCGCAGGAAGCGCTTGGGAGATAATGCGCAGCCTTCGCGGGTTCGCTATAAGAAGATTGGATGATTCGCCGTGTAAGCCCGGCGCGCTTATTCAAACCTGGCAGAATTGTTAGCCATTACAGGCCAAGTTCTTTCTGCAGCTTTTTGATCCTTTTCCTTACTTCGGCAGGTTCTAACTGCTGCTCATTCTTATCAGGAAGCGCTGCGGGTATTTCGATAGCGAGGCTTTCCCCCGCCATTACCCGCCTGCACATTAACTTGTAATGGTAATCAAATACCTGGAACGCACTGGACTCCAGTTCGTTGGCCAGCAGGAACCAGCCACTGGCTTTGCCGGCACAATAGACCGCCTCATGACTCCACGCGTAGCTTGCTTTTGGTGACGGGGCACCGCAGGCTTCGATGTAGGCTTCCCGTGCTGAAGGCAAACCAAACAAATCCAGCCCGGACTCGCAGGTGCGCACTATGGTTGCGATACTTGGCAGATACTCCTGAGTCTTGATAACCGACTTCACGGCCAGGGTTATTTGCAACGGAGAAAACTGCGAGAGGCAGCTCAACCAGTATTTTTTAGCAATAACCAGGCTCTCCGCATCACCGAAGGCCTTATGGAATTGATTGTGATAGGCAAATTCCAGCTCGGCGAAAAGTTGATTGATGGCATCGATGTGATCCATGCTGGCATCGCTGTCACGATCGACAACCGGATCTTCAGCGCGAATCGGTTCCTCTTCCGCTGCTGACTTACTCGGCCCAACTGCGGTCTGCGATGCGCTGGAATCTGTCTTTAATTCTTTGCTGGCTCGTTCCAGCAATGAGCTGATCTTCTGCATTTTCAATTTCCGTTGCCTGAAGCTTTTTCAAAGCCCTGGCCCAATCTTGTTTGATAAATTGCAGGAATACTGTATTCCAGGATGCCTTAACCTGATGGCTGTCTTTCCAGTACATCACAAATTCAGGAATCTTGCCCCTGGCATATTCTTCATCGATTTCAGCCAAATGCAAAATATCGATACAATCTGCACTCGGTTGCCAGTCATCGGGGATCAGCCTTGGGGTGTTATCGTAACCAAAAGAGGCATTAAATTTTGCCCACTGAATACGTATATGCTGGATAAATTTTGTGTTCCAGGTGCCGTTTTCAGCTCCGCGCTCTCGCCAGTACAACACAAACTCGGGAACCGCATCCTCAATAAAACTGGCACTGATTCCGGCATTCACCAGGATACCGGTAGCATCCGGGTTTGGCATCCATTCCGCTGACATGGTTGTCTCCAGTTCCCGCAAACCGCGCCGCCCCTGCTCTTCAATCCAGGCCTTCTTCGCCCAGCGGAAAAAAGTATTACCCCAGGACTTTCTGGATTTTCCCTGCTCACGCCAGTAACCGACAAACTCCGGCACGAGGGATAATGCAAAGTCGCTGGTCATGCCATGTTGCCTGCACAGGCCAAGCCAATTTGCATCGGGTTGCCAGTCGGCTGGCAGGTAGCTAGCTTTACCGCCCGGACCTGGTTTAGCTCGTGGCTCCGGAGTGGATTTGGCAACCGGTTTAATCTCAGCTTCACTTTTCTGGTTAATTGCATAGAAATAGCTAGGCGAGTTTCCGGTTTCAGGATCGACTACGATGAGCCCTAAATTTTGCAAGCTGGCCTGAATCCTTCTTACATCGACTAGCAACCAGAACGGCAGTACGGAGAGCAGATCTTCATCGGAAAGTTCAATCCATTGCAAACCCTCTTTATCGTGTGTTTTACGGCTGGCCACCTGCTCCGAAAGTACATGCAGCATGACCGATTCCTCAAGCCCAATGGTGGCTGCCAGGGTGGGTGATATAATCAATGGCCTTTCCGGCAGCAGCGAAGATGACATGGGCGGTTTATCACAGATTGAAAAGTTACTGTTGTTCAGGAAGCCCGCGAAAGAATCCACGAGCTTCTCAGAATCCTACCACAGGAAAATTTTGGAACACACTGTTGCCGCTCTTAGTACCTCGACCAGGGTTAAGTTTCGGGTGCAACAGTGGGATAATCGATATCCGATCAGGGAGTTATTGCCAGAACTATTACCAACTCCAGTGAGATGCCAGAACCTTCGTCATGCCCAGTGAGCTAATTCAACAATTTTTGCAGCGCGAGTCTCTGCCGGATAGCTACGGTATTGATGCAATCGACTGGTTTCTGCCGCTTGCCACCGAACTGGATGGGATTCTTAAATCAATCGATAGCGCCTATTTGCTCGGAATCAACGGAGCACAGGGAACGGGCAAGTCGACTTTAGCCAATTTACTCGTATCACTGTTATCTGATAAGGGCCACAAGGTAGTACAGCTATCGATCGATGATTTCTATCTCTCCCGGGCAGACCGACATGACCTGGCCAACAACATTCATCCGCTGCTTGCGACGCGCGGGGTCCCCGGCACGCACGATATCGCGTTAGCGCTGCGACTTATCCACCAACTGTTATCAACTGATCTGGAGCAATCGATTGCGGTTCCCCGCTTTAACAAGGCAGTAGACGATCCGTTTCCAGAGTCTGCGTGGCAATGGGCAGAGAAGACCTGTGACCTCGTCATTCTCGAAGGCTGGTTTGTCGGCTCAAAGCCGCAAGAGGAAGCAGAACTGGCAATTCCGGTCAATGAACTGGAATCCAATGAGGATGCTGACGGCACCTGGCGAGGTTATGTCAACCAACAACTGGGTGGGCAATACCAGGAATTATTCGATCGGCTCGATTCGCTCATATTCCTCAAGGCCCCCGGATTCGACCAGGTCTTCCAGTGGCGCAGCTTGCAGGAAAGCAAACTGGCAGAACAACAGCCGACTGCTGCCAACACCCTGATGAACCCTCAACAGCTACAGCAATTTATCCAGCATTTCGAACGTCTGAGCAGACACTGCATGGATACCCTGTCAGGTACCGCCGATATAGTGTTCGAGCTTGATGAGAATCACCGCATCAAAGCAAGAAAAGACAACGGTTAGCCCGGATATTTCATGAAGGGATCGGGCTAGTTAGCTTCCGCCTCGGTTTTCGTCTCCACCTCCACTACCGGCATCTTGCGGTTGAACAATGGCTTCAGGTAGACCCGCAGAATCAGACTGCAAAGCAGTACTGCGGCCAGTTGTCGCCAGAGGGGAAAGCCATCGGCACGATCCATCAGTGAGAGCTGTAATGGCCAGCCGAAAGATTGATAAAGTTGATTGAGTATCAGGCCGCAGATGATCGCACTGCCGATAACGCCCACCATGTATGCAAGCAGAGAACGATTACCCAACTGCTCCTTGATCACGCCCATGGTTGCGATATTGGTAGCCGGCCCGGTGAGCATAAATACCAAGGCAGCACCCGGCGAGATGCCGGCGAATAACAGACTGGCAGCGACCGGTGTGGATGCGGTCGCGCAGATATACATGGGCAACCCGACAATCACCATTATCAGCATGGCCAATAGACCATCGCCCCACTGCAGAAAGAATGACTGCGGGACCAGAGCAGTGATGAAGGTGGCGGCTACTAGGCCAATGGTCAGCCATTTAGCCGTATCGGAAATCATATTGCCGTAGCCGTATTTCACCGCAGCAAGCAGTTTCTCGCCCAGGGTCGGATCAGCGGGCGGCTCTGATTTCTTGCTGGAACAACAGCTACTGCAAGTACTGGATTCTTCCTCGGGCAGCGAATCATCCACATCGAAGGTTCGCACCAGTACGCCCGCCACAACCGCGCTCAACAATGCACTAATGGGGCGCGCCAGAGCGAATATGGGGCCCAGCACTGCATAGGAGAATGAGATGGAGTCTACACCGGTTTCAGGCGTCGCTACTAAAAAGGAAGATGTGGCCCCTTTTGACGCGCCCGCCTTACGAATAGCCAGGGCTGTGGGTATTACTCCACATGAGCATAATGGCAGGGGAGCACCAATAACGGCTCCCTTTACTATGGAAGTGGAGCCCGGTGTAGCCAATTGAGATTGCACCCAGGAGCTGGGTATAAGCTGCTTGATCACCCCGGCCAGGAAATAACCCAACAGCAACCAGGGTGCACTTTCAATTACCAGGTTCCAAAACACGGCAAGCAAATTCATTTTATTACTCCCTTGTTAGCAGCCTGGGTGTCACAATCTTCCACAATTACCAGATTCCAAAACACATTCAAAAAGTTCAATTCAGCTTACTCCTTCGTGAGGCGACTGGATTTCATGGTCCTCCAGCGCTTCCATAATCGAGCAGTGGATCGCATTCTCCGGACCACCACAGCAACTATCCAATAATATTTGTAATATCTTCTGCATGGACTGTAGTTCAGCTATTTTACTGTTAACCTCATCCAGCTTGTTTTGCGTAATATCAGTAACTTCCTGACAAGAGTGACTCTGCTTATCCACTCGAATCGACAACAGAGTGGAAATATCATCCAGTGAAAAACCAATGTTGCGTGCCGATTTTACGAATTCGACCCGTTTAACGTCCGCATCATTGTAGTATCTGTAGCCAGACTCACTGCGAACGCTGGCATTCACCAGGCCATTTTTCTCATAAAAGCGCAGCGTGTGGGCCGACAGGCCAACTTTTGCAGATAATTCACTAATCTTTAACATATCCACTCTTATCCGGATTAAAGTCCACCATCACACAACGGATTGTATTATAAACTTTAGAGTTAAGTCTAAGGTCAACACCAATATACAACTATTTTTCTTCCAGTGTTCTGACTATCCAGGCCGCTATATCGGAGATCTCCTGAGGACATACGGCATGCTCCATCGGATAGCTATTGTACTCGGGCACGAAGCCCAGATTTTGCAGTATGGCCAGGCTCTTCCGGCCCAGTGATTCATTGACCATGGGATCCTGAGTGCCATGGCAGATCAGGATAGGAATAGTATTGTTCACCGGGTTTATCTGAATACTATTAGCGGTGGGAAAATAAGTGGAAAGCGTCATTATGCCAGCCAGAGGCTGCTGATAAGTCAATGCCGCTTCATAGGAAACGGCACCACCCTGGGAAAACCCCGCGATGATGATTCGGCTGCTATCCACCCCTCTTTCCAGTTCGCGCTCGATCAGCGCATGAATCCAGCCGGCCGATTGACGTATTTGCTCCTCATCCGCGTGGCGATCCACATCGATCTGTTTAATGTCATACCAGGCTGGCATCACATAGCCGTTGTTGATGCTGACCGGAATTGAGGGCGCGTGGGGAAAGATGAAACGAATGCCGTAAGTATCTGACAAAGCCATTTGCGGCACGATGGGCGCGAAGTCACTGCCGTCGGCACCCAGTCCATGTAACCAGATAACCGATGCGTTAACTTCGACACCCGACGGGGATTCCAGCTCGATTGCAGGTAATAAATCCACAGCCTTACCCTCCAAATGAATATTGCGCAATTTTATAGCAAGGCGACTAATTATCCGCAACAGTGAATTGCAATTCGCGCCCAACGGACTGAAAAAGTTTTTAAGAGTGACGTAGACAAAATCCATAGTTGCAGTGACCAGGGAGAGGGTACGACCTTCTCATCCTCGAAATTCTATGTTTTACTCAACTTAGCGTAATAAACCATGCATACAAAGGTGTCTCTATGTATCCAAGAATAAGTTTAAGAAAATCGATAACCCCTCTGATCCTGATTTTGCTGGCAGGAATTTCCTTGTCAGGTGTTGGATTACAGGCACAGGAACATAGTGACCAGCGGTGGGTTACTACCTGGTCAACCAGTCCAAGCACCCTCCCGGATTCCGGTGACGACCCGGCTGCGATTGAAGATCAAACGCTGCGACTGATAGTCCACACCAGTGTCGGTGGCAGCAGTGTACGTCTGCGTTTTTCAAACCTGCATGGCGACAGACCCATGTTGATTGGCTCTACTACGGTGGCATTGCACTCAGAGGGCAGTTCTATTCAAACCGGCAGTAGCAAAGGGGTAAGTTTTGGCGGCGAGCCTTCGATCACAATCCCCCTTGGCGCCGTAGTAATCAGTGATCCTCTAGCCTTCGATGTCCCCGAGCTAAGTAATTTGGGCATCAGCCTGTACCTGCCGGAAGCCAGTGGCTTTCTAACAGCCCATGCTTTATCCAACCAGATTAACTATATTTCCGCAGCAGGCAACCACACGACCAGCACGAATCTGCCCGTGGCATCCGAAACACCGGCCTGGAACCTGCTCACTGCGATTGACGTGTTCAATAGTAATGAAGTGACAGCGATTGCAACTGTTGGCGATTCCATTACCGATGGCTGGGGCTCTACCGCCAGTGCCAATCAACGCTGGCCAAATCATTTTGCCCGGCGACTGTCTGCTGACAATAGCACTGCCGAATTTGCTGTGATTAATGCCGGAATCAGCGGCAACCGGGTAACCACTGAAGGAAGCTCGAGGTTCGGTCAGAACCTGCAGGCCAGGTTTGAGCGCGATGTTCTGGCTCTCAGCAATGTCAGCCACATGGTTTTGATGGAAGGCATCAATGACATTGGCATGTCTTCCGGAGATCCCGGCGGTTTAGTCTCTACATCGACCGTAATCGCCGGATATAAACAACTCATTACCCGGGCTCATACTCATGGTATTAAAGTAATCGGAGCGACCCTCACGCCTTACGAAGGTGCAGGCTACTACACACCAGAGGGCGAAGTCGTAAGACAAACGGTAAATAACTTCATTCGAACCAGTGGTGAATTTGACGGGGTAATCGATTTCGAGAAGGCGGTGCAGGATCCGGCTAATCCCTCACGCATTCTGCCCTCCTTCACAGAAGATAACCTGCATCCCAACGATGCCGGTTATAAGGCAATGGCAGATGTGATTGATCTGGATTTGTTTAGATTAGCGGATTAAATCCATTGCAGCGGTGGTAATAACTCTTATTAACGCCCTTACCTGGATTCAAAAGGCTGCTTACCGAATGCTTGGTTTATCCTGCTTTTGCTCAATGCATCTCATGCGAATATCTAAACCTGGCCCGAAGATGCCCCTGAAACAGTGCTTCCTCTTCAGCATATGCCTTATGGCTGCTCAGTCTTCCGTTGCCCAGGTCACCGAGGTTCACGGGCAAACGGCCAGCGGCGCCTACTATACGATCGCCCTGCCGGAAAACTGGCAACCCCAGAATGGGCTGGTAATCTGGAACCATGGCTACCAGGGTTATACCACGCGTGAACTCGATTCGGACCCTTCACTGGGACCACTGGATGACATCGTGCTTGCCCAGGGTTATGCCATGGCTGCATCCAGTTACAGTCAAACCGGTTGGGCTGTTTTCAATTCCCATATTGACAACCAGCAGCTTTTTGAGCGATTTGTTGAAGTGGCAGGTCAGCCCGAGAAGGTCTTTATTCAGGGCGCCTCACTGGGTGGCATCATCAGCGTGCGGGATCTGGAAGAAGGGCTTATCCCGGATATAGACGGTGCCCTGCTTATGTGCGGCGCCGTAGCCGGATCAGATAACTGGGTCGAGGCATTCGACCTGCGCATGGTTTATGAAGCGGTCTGCAGCGAGGCATCGAATGCAGAACTGCCTACCGATTTCTGGGCAGAGCAGCCTAAGCTTATTACAGGTGAAGTCGAATTTCTTGAGTCGCTTGAACGTTGTACCGGTCTGGTATTATCGACCTTAATCGACGATCCTCTGGGACAACTTCTGCAAAGCCACGCCCAGGCCGAGCGGTTGAATAGAATTCTTGAGCTGACCAACACAGATGTGGATTTTCTATTGCTCGATCTGGGTTACGCCGTGTTCGAAATCCCCAGCCTGGTCAATGACGCCAGCAAACTGGATGGTCTGCTACCCTTCGGCAACGCCGGCATCGACTATGGCGATGAAAATATCAACAATGTCATTCAGCGCAGTGTTGCCTTGCCCTCGGCGACGCAGCTTTTCAGGGAAAATTACACTCCCGTAGGCGACATCGGCAATTCCAAGGTAGTGTCAATTCACACGTCAAAAGATGGACTGGTAAAAGTTGAAAATCAGCTGGTACTGCAAAGCCTGTTGCCGCCGAGTCAGCTAACATCAGCCATTGTAGTTGAAGAAACGGCCAGTCATTGTGAATTCAGCGAAGAAGAAGGCTTGTCTGCCTGGAATAAGCTGATTGACTGGAGCGCAGGTGGGGCGCAGCCGGGTGTGCTTGATCTGCAACAGGCCTGCCTGGCAAGCACTCAGAATACCGGACAATGCCGCTTCGAGGCTGATTTTGAGTTCCGCGAGTCACTGCTGAGCTTTCCCCGGAATGGACTCGCCGCAACATCGGGATTGGCCAACTTCGACGGTGACCAGCGTTTGCTCTCAATCGAATCTTTGCAAGTGGCGGGCGATGAATCCAATTTTAATGTTGAGCTGCATCAGTCCCCGGAGGACGACGCTTTTTTCACACTGGGAATGGTGGAAGGAATTCCCCAGCCTGAACTCTGGCAACCTCGACCACTTTATTCCCCTCTCGATTCGCTATTGTATCTACCCGGCCTGCGCGTTCTCCCTTATCTGGAGACAGACAGTCAATACAATGTATTTATGCAATATATCAATGATGGCGAAAGAGAGGGTCTTGAGCTATTGGAATTTGAAATCGTTAATTAGTACCTCGACCAGGGTTAATTTTGGAGTGCAGAGTTCACCAGTATGTTCAGTGTTAGGCGCAGTAACGCAGGCCTAGCACCGCTAAGTCAAGTTGCTGCAACGACACAATGGACATACTGGTGAACTCCCGAAGGGCGGGCCTCTCAGCATTCATCTGCGGCGTTGCTTTCGCTTGATGGAGCGCGGGCTACGACGGCGCAAAAGCGCCTTGCATCTAAACGCTGAGAGACCCGCTGCACCCGAAACTTAACCCTGGTCGAGGTACTAACGACTCCGCAAACGCCTCCGGCTACAAAATTCCGCACAAATGTAAAGGCCAGTAGCTCACGCTACTGGCCTTTACAGAAACAGGGCAACTTGTGCTGAAAGAACTACCGTTTCCCCTCGCTAATGATCGCCGCCACCGGGCGCATAGGTCCCCGGCAAGGCCATGGTGGTTAATGTGGGACCGGTTTGCAACATGACGTATTGATGACCATCAAGCACATAAGTCATCATGCCATAGCGGCTTATGCCCGGTGCCTCGACGCGGGCAAGCTCTTCTCCTGTCAGCTTGTCGACGGCGAATAAATGGGGAGTCCCGTCACCGGTACGACCGGAATAAATCAGCATATTCTCGGTAACTACCATGGTCGCTTTGGCGCCGGAGCCGGTATTGCCGATATCCACACCGGCCAATAAGGGATTATTGGCAATCGCATCGGGTGTCTCACCGACCGGAATAGTCCACAGATTATCGCCAGTGTTCATATCGATCGCGACGATACGACTATAGGGTGGCTTGGTGATCGGAATACCGTCGATACGGCCAGGTGAGGTACTGCGCACCACCGCATAATCGGCAAAAGTGGACCCCGTTGGTTGTGCCCAGCGGGTATCGGCTTCGGCACCCGGTCCCAGAATGCGGGCGGTACAACCGGTGCTGGAAGTGACAAAAAGTATACCGTTGTCCGGATCGGCCGCAGCAGGCCCACCGATATTGGTACCACCGCCACCACCTGGACACCACAGAGCGGCACGCTTGCCAAGGTCATTGTCGTAGTGCAACGGTGCAGTAAACATGGGCCCTATTTCGAAATCAGCTACCGCCTCGATCGCTCTCTGCCGCAGCTCGGGCGTGAAATCAACCAGGTCATCAACGCTGAGACCTTGCAGGTCAAATGGAGCCGGTTTAGTTGGAACCGGCTGGGTTGTGGCGAGTTTCTCTCCCGGCACGCGTGATGCAGGTACGGGCCGCTCCACGATCGGCCATAGCGGCTCGCCCGTTGCGCGGTTAAACGCATAGACGAAGGCTTGTTTGGTGGCCTGTGCAACAATGGGTACGTCACGTCCATCAATGTTGACATCCAGAAGAACTGGCGCGGTCGGCGTATCGTAATTCCAGATGTCATGATGAATCATTTGAAAGTGCCAGGCCCGCTCTCCGGTTTCAGCATGGAGGGCAAGCAGGCTGGCGGCAAACAGATTATCACCGGGGCGGAACCCACCGAAAAAATCTACGGTCGCACTGTTGGTTGGGATAAAGACCAGTCCGAGTTCCTGGTCAGCTGACAACGGCGCCCAGGAAGATACGTCGCCAGTCCACTGCCAGGCATCGTTCTCCCAGGTCTCGTGACCGTACTCACCCGGTCGGGGAATCACGTTGAATTTCCATTTGAATTCGCCGGTTGCCGCGTCATAGGCGAGAATATCACCGGGGATATTTTCGATTCGGGACTGGTTATAGCCCTGTTCTGCTGAATTTCCCACGATGATGGTGCCATTCACAATAATCGGTGGCGAAGAGGCGGTGATGTAGCCGGTTTCCAATGGTATGCCGTTGTACGGATCGTAGGGATGACCCAGATCGGCCAGTAAATCCACCACACCGGTGTCTGGAAAACCATCGATCGGTACCGGAGATCCAAACCCCTCCAGCGGGTGACCGGTTTCCAGATCCAGTGCCGTGAGGAAAAATGCCGGAGAAGTGATATACACCACTTTGCGGCCATTCACCTCGCCTATAGTCACGCCCTTACCGTAGTCCTTACGCATGGAGTATTCCCAGCGGAAGGTCTTTGGCTCAACATAAGACCAGAGTGTTTCGCCTGACCTGGCATCGAGGGCAACCACATAACGGCGCGGGCCGGCAACTGTAATGATCTTGCCATCCACAAAGCTGGGCGTGGATCGACCGCTTGCTGAATTGAAACTGGCACCATCCCACACCCAGGCTTCTTCAAGTTCGGCGAAATTCTGCGGCGTAATCTCATCGGCTGGAAGGTAGCGGGTGTGCGCATAGTCACTGCCAAGCGTAACCCACTCCAGCGTATCCTGCGACAATGCAACTGAACTGACACAAACCAATAACAAACAGCTTAAGCCTGCCAATATCCTCCCGGGTAAGGTAATTCTTCTTTGGTATTTCATTACATTGATGCCTCACTGTGTTGTGATTTTTATGGAATCGATTTCAAGCCCTGGCTTGAAGGAATGCAGCAAACAATAACTACAATTGAACATTGGACCAGCTCCCTAATCTAATAGAAGCAAACTGGGCCTGCAAGGTAAAAAGTCATTAAAACCGCCAATGTGCTACCCCCCCCTTGGATCACTTATGACCCGGTACACGCTTTCTTCCCTGCTTGCATAATGCAATAACTGTGAATTAACATCTGTGCCCATGACAAAACAAATTGCCACACTGCTGTTAAGCGGTTTGATTGTAGTTTGCACCGCTGCCTCAGCCCAGCTACAGAATCAGCAACCCTCTCCCCTGGGCACCTGGGAAGGTCCGCTGGTACTGGGTAGAGACAATATGAATATTGCCTTCACCATCTCCCTGGATGAAGGCAACTATAAGGCTGCGTTTTTTAGCGCAGGTTTGGGGATCTATGGTCTGCCGGCCGAAGAGATAAAATTTTCCGGCCTCAATTTCACTATCAAGCTACAGCGGTTGAATGCGGACTTCTCAGGCACGTTCAGACTCGATGAATCTGGCGATAAATACATTCGAGTTGATGGTGACTGGTTTCAGGATAGTGAACTGGTGCCTGTCGTGATGCTACCAGTTGAAAGCCCCTCTTTCTAATAAACTTCTTAAGGCACTATTTACTAAATATATCTGCTCAGTTCTCTATTTGCGCGCCGTAGCCGCTCCGCCAACAAACGCACTATGTAGGTATGCAAGGCTGCGGCAGAAGCGGGGAAATGTTTCGCCATCGCGTCCATCTTTTCTTTTTCTAACCGGAACAAAACCGCGTCTTCTTCGATGCGAACGCTGGCTGATCGAATCCCGCCAGTATAAATCGCCATCTCGCCCAATATGGCTCCGGCTTTATACTTCTTGAGAATTCGCTCATGCTGCTTGGGAATTTTCATGACCACAACTACTGTGCCAGAACCAACGAAATACAGACTCTCTCCTTTGTCGCCTTCTTGAAACAAGTACTCACCGGTCTTGCGATTCTCGATCACGAAATAATCGGCAAGCTTCTCTACATCTGCCTCGGTGTAGGCGATACGTCTAACAATCTCGGGCAACTCCATGGGCTGGTCTTCGGCATAGATGTTCAGGTTGGTCAAGATCCGACGTTCACAAAAATCCATTGCGTTATCCAACTGATCCTTGTAAATCCTTTCCCAGCGCTGTTCACCAAAGGTGAAAAAACCGTTTCTCACCAGTTGCTCGACAAACTTTTCATCGGCATCACTAATTACTATATGGAAGCCTAATCTATCACTGAGTTGGCCCAGTTTTGCAAAGGTGATAATAGCGGAAGTATCGAGTTGACTCACGTGATGAAAATCGAGAATAAGAAATTCAAAATTTGATGCCCAACGTTCCATAATCCTGGCACGAATTGCTGATATTAATTTGTCGGCTGTGCCGAAGAAGATAAAACCTTGCAAATTCAGGATAAGAATCCGATAGCCTTCCTGATTAAGACGTTCACGGGTTTCCAGATCCCGGTCTACGTTGCTGGCGTGATCACTGCCGTTAACCTCACTCTTAATGACACTAAGTTTGGAGTAGTTAATTACAAACAGGATTATGGCAATGAAGAATCCGAAGGTAACGCCCTGTAAGATGTCGGAGAAGACAATGACGATAAGTATAAGAACGACGACGACATAATCCGATAATGGCAATTCCTTGCGCGCCTTCCATATCCATTCGATAAGAAATTCCAAACCAACATAAATCAACAACCCGCCCAGGATGAAAGTTGGTACCAGGCCCATGAAGTCAGTGCCGGCAAATATGGCCAAACCCACCAGGGCTGCATAGACAAAACCGGTTAACCTGTCTTCACCTCCCAATCGGGTTACCAACGCGGTATCTGAAGCATCATGCACACCAGGAAACCCACCGGCGATAGCGTTAATTATATTGGTAAATCCCATAGCCTGGAGTTCGTGATCCGGATCAAGGTCTGTTTTTGCGATGAGCTCAATGCCAGAAACGTCCAGCAACAACATCATGGAGCTCAATAGGGCGACCACCAGTATGCCACCTGTCTGCTGAGAGATGGCTACCCAATTCACTTCTGAGAAATAGTCGAATGAGTAAACAGGAACCAGGGTGCCACTGGAATCGATGACCGGTAGCAGGCCAGTACCAGCCGCTTCTTGCGTAGAGACACCTCCCAGCATCAATCCGCCATAAAATATCACCATCGCCAGTAAAAGAATCCCGGGAACGGAGAGTCGATTGTCTTTGAAAAGCTTGCCAATGATCAGACATACAGCAAGTAGCACGGCGGGCGTTGCCAGTTGAATGAACTCGGCTTCCCCTAATGAACTTAGTTCCGGCGCCTCGCCAGCAGCGACTGTTAATCCGCCTTGAACAAAAATAAATCCAATCCCGGCAAAGAATCCGCCAGTGACTGGGTAGGGTATATAGCGCACCAGCGTACCCAGTTTCATCTGCCCCAGTAATAGCAGAAACAGCCCGGATATCAGCGTGGTAACCATTATCGCCACGATGATGGTCGCTTCGGCACCGATAGAGTATTGCGAATCGAAGCTGAGATAGATGCCGCTCACCATCACTGCAAAAACAGGTACTAGACCATTGCGTGGAGAGCAAATCACTGCACGATGGCCGCTAAGCAATGTTCCACCAATGCCTGTAATCAGGGTTCCCACCAGTAAAATAGCGACACCTGACGCCATGAATCTGGGATCGGTCTGAGCGAACAACAGCGCAGCAACAGAGATTGCTACTGAGATGTTAACCAGCGCGATAAGAAAACCTGAAATGATATTGGCGAATTTAGTTGACTGCATTTCTTCTAGTTATTAATCCGAATCGGCATAGTAACAGCACCATTACCGGCGGAATCCCAGGCGGCAAACCGCACCCAATACTTTTCAGTAGCATCGAAGGGCAGAGTGAAAACCGTTTCGTCAAACGGCGGCAAATCCCGAGCCGAAATTGTCTCATAAAATGTGTTTTCTCCATCACCATAAACCACTTCAACAAAATCCAGCGGGAATGTCCAGCTTACCTCGGCTACCACACTTGAATTTGCCCCGTCGATATCGTACTCGACCGATGGAATTAACACCTCACCAGAAGTAACGAAATAGTCTCCGTCACGCAATGTCTGAATGATGTCAGAATAGTCATTCCCTTGCGGGAGCTCATCCATTTTTAAATAAGATACCGGGCCATTTGCATAAATATCATCACCGGGGGATTTGAAATAGGTTTCTGTGATGGCCAGCAAATATTTCGGTTGCAGTAGTGTTTTCGCTATCCAGTTATTCATGTCATCGAGCAGTGGCAGAACCCTGAAATCAGACAGTCTTTGCTCGGAAAGGTCTGATCCCATACCCCAACGCCAG
>PVBE010326263.1_pt1 | contig 144009 bp, 123 predicted proteins | sample 1631181 | NCBI WGS metagenome assembly PVBE01 (sample SAMN08397723, study PRJNA350692) | Marine metagenome, whole genome shotgun sequencing project. | isolation source: water | place: Pacific Ocean | collected 2012-04
AAAGCCCGACGGATGGTTATGTGATCTATAATGTTCCTTTTGCTAGTACAGTCCATAAAGGCCAGCTTGTGGCTGAAATAGATCCAACTGTTTGTATCAATCAGGTAAAACAGGATTTAATAAATCTAAAATATGAAAAAGAACAGTATAAAAGATATAAATTTCTTTCAAGAGTAAATGCTACAACAAAAGAATTATTTGACAGCGTTAAAGAGGATTATGGTGATGCCATAGCCAAATTGCGTGCGGATCAGGCTGCTCTTATACATGATTATCAGTATGCTCCGTTTAACGGAAAAGTTACTTTGATAGTTACATCTGCCGGATCAGGTGTTTCTGATGGCGGTTCTATATTGGAAATAACAAAAGAAAATACATAATTAAATTCTTAATAGATTTTGTAAATTGGAGTAGATAGAATGAATAAAGAATCATTTAAAAATTATAAATTTGAAGATAAGGTTCCCAATTTTATTCGTAATACAATTAGGAAAGCACGTTTGAGAAAAAAAAATGCTAATGTAGAAGTTAATATTTTAGATAAAATTAATATTGTTGAGTTAATGGATTTTTAATTATCAAACTAAAAGTAAATAGAGAAAAATGTGATTCGCTATAAATAACGAATCACATTTTTAATATTTTATTTTCTAGGCAGCTGCATGGCGACAAGGCCTGTCCTGGCAATTTCAATATTTTTGCAATCAGGAAACAGTGTTAGAAAATTGTTTATCTTTTCTGAATCTTCTGCAATTTCAATAATTACTGATTCGTAGGATATGTCTGTTATTTGAGCACCATCGTAAGCATTTGTAATTGATATGATTTTTTGCTTGTCCTTATGATCTGCATCAATTTTGATATAGGCCAATTCTTTTTTAACTATCTCGCCTTTGCTTAAATCTTTAACCTTGATAACATCAATAAGTTTATTCAGTTGTTTTTTTATCTGATCAAATTCATTATTGTCAGTTTCGCATACTAATGTAAGGTCGGAAGTTCCTAAGTCAGGAGTAGTACCTCCCACAAGTGATTCAAGGCTGTATCCTTTGCCGGAAAACAGACTTGATATTCTGGAGATTACACCGGCATGATTTTTAACTGTCAAAGATAAGATTTTTTTCATTTTATTCACCTCTTTCCAATAACATTTCAGTAATATTTCCTCCGGAAGGAATCATAGGCATTACATTAGCTTCCTGCTCTGTTCTAAATTCAATTAGAATTGGTCCCTTTGTATGCTCTTTAGCCTTTGTCAGAGTTGGTATAATTTCTTCCTGTTTGGATACTCTTATTCCTGGGATATTATAAGCAGTAGCCAGTTTTACAAAATCAGGGATATACGGCGGACAGTGGTCACCATAATCATTGCATTTTGCAGGGCATGCGTCAGTTTGCCTTAAACAGGTTCCAGAATAATTTTTATCAAAGAACAGCTGCTGCCATTGTCTAACCATACCTAAATAGTTATTATTCAAGATCATAATAACTACAGGAAGATTTTTCTGAGCAGCAACAGCAAGTTCCTGAATGTTCATCTGAATACCGCCGTCACCTGATATACATATTACTCTTTTATCTTTATTTCCTATTTGAGCACCGAGTGCTGCAGGTAAACCGTACCCCATTGTTCCAAGACCACCTGATGTTAATAGTGATCTTGAGTGTTTGAATTTATAAAACTGAGCAGTCCACATTTGATGTTGGCCGACATCTGTGGCAACAATTGCATCAGGAAAAATATCAGAAATAGAGTCTATTACCTCCATTGGAGAAACACGTTTTTTGCCTTTAACTATTTTTAGCGAATAGGTTTTTTCCCATTCAGTGATTTTTTTCATCCAGTTTGAGTGGTCACACTTATCTACAATAGGTATTAAATCCTGTATAATACTTCCGGCATCACCCACTATTGGTACTGAAACCGGTACATTTCTTGAAATCGCGGCAGTATCTATGTCGATATGAATAATTTCAGCATTTGATGCAAATTCACTTAATTTTCCTGTTATTCTATCGCTGAACCGACAACCGATGGAAAATATTAAATCACAGTTTGAAAGAGACATATTTGCAGGATATACACCATGCATTCCTATTGTTCCTACGCATAATGGGTGATCTTTAGGGATAGCTCCTATTCCCATTAATGTTGTTACTACAGGAACACCTGTTTTTTCTACTAATTCAATAAATTCTTTCGAGGCATTTGATATATTAACTCCACCTCCACAAAGGAAAAGCGGTTTTTTAGCTTCCATTAATTTAGCAGCAGCTTTTTTAATTTGCAGAGGATGACCATTTATCACTGGCTTGTATCCGTCAATTTTAACTTTTTTAGGATATATATCATCTTCAATACCTTTAATGAAATCTATAGGAAGGTCTACAACAACAGGGCCTGGGCGTCCAGTGGAAGCTATATAAAAAGCTTCTTTTATAATCCTTGGTAAATCTTTTCTATTTTCAACAATATAATTATGCTTTGTAACAGATCTGGTTAAGCCGACAACATCTGCTTCCTGAAAAGCATCATTTCCAATCAGATTGTATGGAACCTGTCCGGAAAAACAGACTAAAGGAACAGAATCGTAATTGGCAGTGGCAAGACCTGTAATAGTATTGGTTGCACCTGGACCGCTGGTAACAAGGCAAACCCCTGTTTTTCCTGTTGACCTTGCATATCCGTCAGCCATATGGACAAGTCCCTGCTCATGACGAGGCAAAACAAGGTCTATGGAAGGTTCCTTGTAAAGTTCATCAAAAATAGGAATTACATATCCTCCGGGATAACCAAAAATTGTGTCAACATTTTCCTGTTTGAATGCTTCAAGCAGCATCTGCGCGCCGGTTCTTTTCATGATTCTATCCTTTATTTACTTTATCTAAAATCTTTTATTTCAATTATTATAAAACTACAAAAAAACCACTATCGTTTTGATCTCGACAGTGGTTTCAATTAAAAAATCTTTTTATGTTTCATTTACATTAAAGATCCTCCTGCCAAGATATCAGTAGCACACCTGGTAAGACAACGCTTAGGACGACAGTAAGGATATTTTTAAAACATGCATAGACCTGCTGAATTTCAGCATAATGAAAATTATTATTGTCTAAGTATGATTTATTCATTCTCTTTCCTTAAGATTACCAATTTGATAACTAAAATATTAAAACTAAAATAGCGAAAGTCAAGATATTTTTTTATTATTGTGGCAATTTACCATATCAAAAATACTCAAATATCAAAAATTTTACCTGGATTTAAGATACAGTTCGGGTCTAAAGCAATTTTGATAGATTTTATAATATCCATATATTCTTTTGAGGTAACCCGTTCTAAATAGTGCTTTCGTTTATGTCCAATTCCGTGTTCGCCAGATATTTTACCGCCAAGTTTTGATGTCAAATCATACAATTCTTCAAGTATTTTCGGAATAACTTCATTCCATCTTTCATTACTCCACTCCTCAGGGGACATTATTCTTGCATGAATATTTCCATCGCCTGCGTGACCGAAACACGGTATTCTGATTCCGTATTTATCAGCTAATGTATTGAGCTTTTTTGTCATTACAGCAATTGATGCTGGCGGAACAACAATATCTTCATTACTTTGCCTTTGAGAGATCAAATTGAAAGCTTCAGCTATATTACGCCTTACCTTCCATATTCTTTCTGAAGTTGTCGGATTGTCAGCTACATAAATTTCTATAACACCTTCATGCTTCTCAAACAATTCGCAAATTGCAGTATAATCACTATCTACTTCAGTTTCTGTTTTTCCATCTACTGTTACAATCAGCATAGCTCCGGCTTCTTCATAAGGTATAGTCTCATTTAAATATTCACATGAAGCCTGAATTGATTGCTTGTCCATAAATTCTATTGCAGAAGGTACAACTCCTGTTGCAGATGAAATGGTATTTACTGTTTCAATTGCATTATCCACTGTATCAAAGAGGCAGAGTATATCAATTTTATATTTAACTGCGGGTATAAGTTTCAGTATTATTTTTGTAAAAATACCAAGAGTGCCTTCTGAACCAACCATGAATTGAACCATACTGTATCCACTAACATCTTTTACCAGTTTTCCTCCGTACTCAACGATTTCACCCTTTGGCGTGACAACTTCCAACCCTAAAACATATCTGGATGTAACACCATATTTGACTGCTTTTCCTCCACCTGCATTTTCTGCTACATTGCCACTTATATAGCATGTTTCATAACTCATTGGATAACCAGCATAAAACAGATCTGTGCCCTCCAGATATTCATTTATATCATTGGCAATGACTCCGGGTTCGACAGTTATCATCATATTATCTTTGTCAAGTTCTATGACTTTATTCATTCTATCAATACTGATTACAATTCCTCCGTAAATAGGCACTGCTCCTCCTGAAAGACCGGAGCCGGCTCCGCGGGGAGTTATAGGTATCATATGTTTATTTGCAAGCTTTACTATTTCAGATATTTCTGAGGCGGTTGATGGTCTTACTACGGCTTCAGGCATGTGAGCATATTTTCTATCAGGAGTTTCATCATGTGAAAAAGGTTCCAGTTTTTCAGAATCATCAAATATGACATATTTTGAACCTATGATATTTTTGAGCTCATTTACAATATCCGAGGTAACAGGATTATAATTTTCAGATTGAAATGTTTTCATAATACTTAACTTTTATTTAACATTATTCTTAATTAAATCAGTTAAATGCGGTATAACTTCAAACAGATCTCCAACAATTCCAAAATCAGCTATTTCAAAAATATGAGCATCAGGATCTTTGTTGACTGCAATTATATTTTTTGAAGTCTGCATTCCTGCTAAATGTTGTATCGCACCTGAAATACCCAGTGCAATATATAAATCAGGGCTAATTGTTTTTCCACTCAGGCCGACTTGATGGCTATAGCTTAACCAGCCTCTATCAATAACTTCACGGCTTGCTCCGATTGCAGCTCCTATACTGTCGGCAAACTCTCTAACAATTTTAATGTTTTCAGCTTTTTTAATGCCTTTCCCCACAGATACTACAATATTGGCATCCTGAATATTAATAATATCATCGTAAGGAGTTAATTTTAAAAATTCAGTTCTGATATGTTCTGAACTAAAATTTGGACTATATACGGTCAGTTTGCTTTCTAGATTAATGTTGTCTGAGCTATCCAGTTTTACTTGCAGAGAGGAAGATGTTCTTACTGTAGCTATCTGCGGCTTATAAACAGGTGTTTTAATTGTTGCCATAATATTTCCGCCAATAGCAGGGCGTGTCTGCAGGAGTAATCCTGTGCTTTCTTCAATTTTAAGCTCCGTGCAGTCAGCTGTAATGCCAGCATGTATTTTCATTGCTACATAAGGCATTAGAGTTCTTCCTGCTGTAGTTGCAGCAGAGATAATTATTTCTGGCGAATATTTATTAATAAGTTCTACGAGTGCTTTGGAATATGTCTCAACAAGAAAATGGTCAAGAAGTTTATGTTCAGCTATTAAAATTTTGTCAGCACCGGATGATAATAAATTCAGTAAAATATTTTCATCAAAATTTCCACCTATTAAAACAGCCGTCAGTTCCGTATTGCGTTCTTTCGCAAGTTTGGTTCCTCGTGACAATAACTCATAAGTACCGGGTAGAACAGCGTTGTTCTCATGTTCGGCAATAATCCAGATTCCACTATAGTTTGATTGAATATTTTTATATGACATTTTTAGATTTTAAGAACCTTAAAAATTCTTCTCCGGCTTCTTCTATATTTGATTCGTTATTAGCAAATAATTTCCTGCAATTTCTGGAAACAACGGATTTATAAGTCTTAAAGACTCTAGTAGGAGATCCTTTTAAACCTATAAGATTTTCATTCAGATTTAAATCTTTTATGCTCCACACTGGTATATCTATTTTTTTTGCATATTTTTTACCTCTATAAGTAGGCAGGCGAGGTATTGAGATTTCCTTAACCACTGTCAGTAGAGCAGGCAAAGTGACATTAAGCGTTTCTATACCGCTTTCTGTTGCTCTTGTAATTTTACAATGTTTCCCATGCTGAGAAAATTTTTCAATATTGTTAACATATGTGGCAGCAGGGATGTCAAGAAAGGCAGCAACTTCTGGCCCGACTTGACTGGTATCTCCATCTATTGCTCTTTCACCGGCTAAAATTAAATCAAAACGTCCAAGTTTATTGATAGCATTTCCAATAATATAACTTGTAGCCCAGGTATCTGAACCAGCAAATTTTTTATCAGTTAGGAGAATTCCGTCATCAACTCCCATGGATATAACTTCTCTGATTGCTCTATCAGCTTTTAAAGGTCCCATTGATACTGCAGTTATTCTGCAGTTATTCTGCTCTTTCATAGCTAATGCTGCTTCTACAGCATAAAGATCTAAGGGATTGACTACTGATTCAACACCTTCTCTGATAACTGTTCCTGTTTCTTTATCAAGTTTAACATTCTTCAGCTCAGGAACCTGTTTTATTAATACTATAATATGCATATAATTTGTTTTTTAGAATATAAATATTTTCAATTGTGTAAAATAATACTAAAAGAATCAAAATAAAAGTTTTAATGCAATAAAATCAATATATGAATTATGATTTCCTTTATTTAAAATAAGAGAAAAACAAGTTAAAATGTTTATTATACTGATATGAACTGACTGTGGTTAAAATGAACAATACCAGAAGAATTTTACTATTTATTTTTTTTATCGTGCTACTGGCTACTGGATATTCTGAAGCAGCTTTTGAAAAAACCAAGGATTCAATTCCTGTAAATCAAGAAAAGGTCAAATCCAATAAAACTGAGCTTCAGCATTATATTGATGAGAGAAATAACATGGTAAAAACTGGTATTTTCGGCAGGGGAGTGAAAAATATCGGAGTTTTAAATGCTATGAAGAATGTTAAAAGGCATTTATTCGTTCCAGACAATCTTGTTTACTACGCTTATGAGGATAGACCTCTTCCTGTTGGATATGGACAGACTATATCTCAGCCATATATTGTTGCATATATGACAGAGAAACTAGAGCTTAAACCTGATTATAAAGTATTGGAAATTGGAACAGGATCAGGTTATCAGGCAGCAGTTCTTGCTGAAATTGTTAAGGATGTTTATACAGTTGAAATAATCCCGGAACTGGCAAAATCAGCAAAAGAAAAATTTAAGAATAGAGGTTATAAGAATATACATTCTAAAACTGCAGATGGGTATTATGGATGGGAAAAATATGCTCCTTATGATGCAATTATAGTTACTGCAGCCGCCGGAAATATACCTCCTCCTTTGTTAAAACAGTTGAAAAACGGCGGGAAAATGATTATCCCGGTGGGAAGTACATTTATGGTTCAATATTTAATATTATTAGAAAAGATTGACGGTAAAATCGTTTCAGACAGACTATTGCCTGTTCGTTTCGTTCCTTTGACAAGAAAGAACTAAAATATTTTTTATTCATCTAACAATTTTAAAATACTAATCATTAATGATGAAGCAGAATAAAATTCCTTATTGCATAATCATTTCAGTATTTTTGCTTTCATCTGTGTTAGTCGCATACCAACTTGTTCTGATTCAGACGTTATCTTTTATGCAATGGCATCATTTTGCATATATGATAATTTCAATTGCTCTGCTTGGTTGGGGTGCTGCAGGAACTTTTCTTACTCTGTTTAGAAGAAAATTACTTGCGGCTAAAACTTCTCTATTACCTGTATTGTGTTTGTTGTGCTGTTTAGTAATAATAATTAACAATTATATCTTCCAGCAGACTGGGATAATTTTTGATTCATATTTATTATTTACAGGTTTTATGAACTTTGGTCGATTTATTTTGACTATTATTATGTTTACTGTACCTTTTTTCTTAGGTGCATTATTTATAGGTATAAATTTTATTAATTATTCTCAACGTATTGGTAAAGTTTATTGCGCCAATTTAATTGGTTCAGGTTTAGGGTGTATTTTTTTTCTCCTAATTGCATGGAGTTTACCTCCCCTTCAAATATCTGCAGTGCTTTCTATAATAACAGCGATTACAGCAATATTTGTTTCCTGCAATAAAAAAACGATTATTACAATATCCATATTTTTTGTTATTGCCTCAACAATGATAGCTTCATTTTTTACTGGACAACCTTCCCTTTCAGAATATAAAGATTTGAGTAGAACAATGAATATACCTGATGCTAAAATTATTGTTAGTAATAATTCTCCCTATGGCATGGCTCAGGTAGTAAGTTCGAATTCTTTAAGAAATTCATTAAGCATTAGTTTTAGATATTCAGATATTTTACTACCTTGCAAGCGTCTGTTTATAAATGGAAATTTGGCTGGAGATATAGTTCAATTTGATGATAATAGAAATTTACAAATCTATAATTTTACTTCTAAGGCACTGCCGTACTTAATAAGAAAGAATAAGAATATCTTAATAATAAACAGCGGTACCGGAAGTGATATTGCTGTTGCGCTCAAGAATGGCACAGGGGCAATAGCAATAGATGGTGTTGAATCAAATCCATTTATAAATAACTTATTGAAAAAGCAGCTTGGAAATAATTATATTGAACAGGGTGGGCATGTCAGTTTATATACTGAAAATTTTCGTTCATTTCTGAATAGATCTGATAAAAAATATGATCTTATTGCACTTCCTAATACAAATTCATTTGGAGAAAATACCGGTTTGAATGCTATTCAACCTTACTATTATATAACTTATGAAGCTGTTAATTTTATCTGGCACAATTTAACTTCTAACGGTATGATTGCCATAAACTGCTGGCAGGAGTATCCACCAAGGCAAAGTTTTAAAATTTTATCAACATTAGTTAAAGTTTTACGGAACAACGGTATTAATAATCCTTCAAGGCATTTAGTAGCAGTGAAGAGCTGGGGGGATATCACATTTGTTTTGTCCAAAAGCATATTCAGTAAAAAAGAGATAAAAAAAGTGAAAGATTTTAGCAGCTATTTATATTTCGATCCCATTATTCTTCCTGTCGGAATACAGAATAATGATTCACAAAATAATAAGCGAGCTGATAATGAGATTTTTTTGAAAGGATTGCAAAAAATATTAATATCTGATAAAAAATTTATTGATTCCTATCCTCTGAACATTAAACCTGTTACAGACAATAAACCATACTTTTCGCAATTTTTAAAGATTAAATTTTTACCTGAGTTTATTAAATTATATAGAGAAAATAATATTACTTTTATGGATACAGGGTATCTAATTTTATTATTAACATTTGCGATACTGAGCATGCTGGCAGTTTTATTAATTATTTTACCGTTGTTTTTTATTAGTTTAAAAAAAGTTAATAATAAGTTTATGACTTTTCTCTATTTTTCAGGGATTGGTATTGGTTATATGTTTGTTGAAATAGTGTTAATACATAGTTTTAGTTTGTATTTTAGTAGTATAATCTATTCAACTGCCCTTATTATAAGCATAATGCTAATCTGTTCAGGTATTGGGAGTCTGAGCACTGATAGAACAAATTATAAAATTGTCAGAAAACTGATATATTTAATAATAATTTTGATTGTTTATGGCTTTTTTTTAAACAATGTTTTGAATTATACAATGGGATATCAATTTATTATTAAGTTATTAATTTCAATTATTTTGGTGGGCATACTAGCTTATATAATGGGAATACCTTTTCCAGTTGCAATAAAAGATCTCTCAAATAAATCTGTTGAATCTGCATCATGGGGATGGTGCATTAATAGCTGTTTTTCAGTACTCAGTCCATCTTTAGCCATATTGCTTTCAGTAGTATTAGGATTCAGTGCAGTAATGTATCTATCTGCATTATTATACCTCATACCAATGCTGTATTTTTTATATCAATACAAATATAGATAGGCTACTTCAGAGTACTCATGAATATGTAAAATTATTTAACTGTTCTTTTTCTCCATATGGCTTTCAAGTTCTTCAATCCTGTTTAAAAGGTCAAGTACCAGACCCATTGAATTCCAGCCAACTCCAAGGTCATAATGAAGGCGGATAACTTTTTTAAGTTTTGGTATGTGCTTTACGTGAATTGCTGTTACTGAATGATCTTTTACTGTTTCAATAAGATCATGTGATATAAGAATAGTGACAATTCCAGGTTTAATTCCTGTAATGAAAGCAGCCTGCTCAATAGTTAAAATTTCTCCAAACTGTTCCTGATATTCGGTAATTTTATATGAAATACTGAATTTATTCATTTTTTCTTCTCCTATATCAAACCGGTTTAAAAGAAGAAACTTCAGCTAACTGTTCAAATAGTTTCTTTTCTTTTTCTGTTAATTTTTCCGGAACCATAATTTTTATACTGACAATCAGATCGCCGTTACCTTTATCCTTCCCCAGAGGCATTCCTTTTCCTTTTACTCTCATTTTCTGACCGCTTTGAGTTCCAGGTTTTAATCTTATTGAAGAACTACTTTCCATTGTAGGGACTGAAACTGTAGCGCCCAGAGCGGCTTCCCATGGTGTTACTTTTAGGTCAGATTCGAGATTATATTTGTTTATGCTGAACCTTTTGTCCTTGCGTATATGTATTTTTAAGTTAAGGTCTCCTGGCTGTCCTCCGTTGTAACCCTGGCCGCCTTTACTTTTTAATCTAATTCTGGAGCCTTCTGTTATTCCTGTAGGTATTCGGACATCAAATTGCTTCAATGTGGGCTTGACTGTGCCGTCAGGATTAAGTTCAGTTGTTTGATATTTCAGCTTGGTTTGAGTTCCATGATAGGCCTCATCAAGAGATATCTCTATTTCAGCTTCATGATTTTGTCCGCGAATTGGAGGAATATTGCCGGTTCTGCCTGAACTTTGATAATATGTTTTGCCTTGCCCGGATTTACCATATATACTTTCGAAGAAATCACTGAATCCACCTCCCATATCATCAAAAGAATAAGCCCTTTCTGATCCTGGCCCGTGATATTCATAATTATAATTATCTCCGCCCGGAGGAGCTTTGAATTCCTGACCATTTTTCCAGTTCTCACCAAGTGAGTCATAGCGTTTTCTTTTTTCAGGGTCACTCAATACTTCATAAGCTTCGCTTATTTCTTTGAATTTTTCTTCTGCATCTTTGGCCTTATTAATGTCGGGATGATGCTTTCTGGCAAGCTTCCGATAAGCTTTTTTTATATCTGTCGGCTTTGTATCTCTTGCCACTCCAAGTGTTTCATAATAATCTTTGAATTTGACTGACATAATTAATTTTCACCAATAAACTGATTTTTAACTGTAAACCTCTCTCTTTTAGGTGTATATTAAATATGTAGAACTAATTAATCATAAGTCAAGTATTTCTTTGCATATTATTTTACAAAATACAGTTTTGTCTTTCAATAGTGTTATTGCAGATTTAGTGCCGGTTATATTCAGGAATTATTTTAGAGATCTTACAGGAGTATTATGATTAGTTTATATTATTATTAAAATTAAAAATTGGAGAAAAATGTTAACATTTAAAGATATTGGAATTAATTCAAAAATTTTGCATGCTATTGAGACTCTTGGATTTGAAGATCCCATGCCTGTTCAGGAAAAAGTGATTCCTGTTTTACTTAGTGATGAAAAGAGCGATCTTATCGCTTTGGCTCAGACCGGAACCGGAAAAACAGCCGCCTTCGGTTTGCCTATAATACAGAAAGTCATTGTGGAAGATAGGATTACACAGGCTCTTGTTCTTGTCCCAACACGTGAATTATGTGTGCAGATAGCAGGAGATTTAAGAAATTATGCAAAAAATATAGATTCTATTAATATAGTTGCTGTATATGGTGGTTCTGATATGGATCGACAGAGAAAAGCTTTGAAAAAAGGAGCTCATGTTATTGTCGCTACACCGGGAAGAATGAATGATCTTCTTAATAAACAGCATAAAATAGACCTGTCAAATACGAATACAGTAGTACTTGATGAAGCTGATGAAATGTTGAATATGGGATTTAAAGAAGAGTTGGATGCAATTCTTGAAAAAATGCCTGAAGCTAAAAACACATTATTGTTTTCTGCTACAATGTCTAAAGAAGTATCGCTTATTGCTGCTGATTATATGAATGATCCTAAAAAGATTGTTATCGGGAATAAAAATTCAGGTGCAGAAAATGTTAATCATTTATGTTTTTCAGTTCAACCTAGAGATAGGTATGCTGCTTTGAAAAGAATAGTTGATTTTTATCCTGATATTTATTGTATTATTTTCTGCAGAACTCGTATGGAAACCAAAGATATTGCTGCCAGTCTGATAGAGGATGGATATAATGCAGATGCGCTTCATGGTGATCTTTCTCAGGCTCAGCGTGAATATACAATGAATAAATTTAGGCATAAAAGTCTACAGATATTAGTAGCGACTGACGTTGCTGCCAGGGGAGTGGATGTAAAAGATATTACACATGTAATAAATTATAATCTTCCTGATGAGTGCGAGGTTTATGTTCATAGAAGCGGAAGAACCGGTCGAGTAAGACAAAAGGGTACTTCTGTTGTTATTGCTACTCCTAGAGAAATGTTTAAAGTAAAGAAAATAGAATCTGTCCTGAAAAAGAAATTTAAAACAACTACTGTTCCTAAAGGGAAAGAGATATGCCAAAAACAGCTGTTCAGCTTAGTTGATAAAATGCAGAAAATAGAAATTAATCATAGTGAAATTGACGAATTCCTACCTCTTGTGTATAAAAAACTTGAATGGCTTAATCGTGAAGATCTTATTAAACATTTCGTTTCACTCGAATTTAATCGTTTTTTGGATTATTACAAAGATGCTCATGATCTAACTACTCCTGAAGAAGCTGCAAGTAAAAGGAGAACTGAAAGAAGAGAGAAAGGCAGGAATAATTCAGGTAGAGAAAATAGAAATGAAGGATTTATAAGGTTCCATATAAATCTTGGACATAAGGATGGAATGGCTCCAAGTGCTTTAATTGGTCTTATAAATCGAAGCACAAGAGATAAAGGACTTGATATAGGCAGAATAGATATAATGAAAACGTTCTCTTTTTTCGATATCAAAAGTAGAAATCCTGAAAAAATAGTTTTAAGTTTCGATGGAATAGAATATAATAATAGGAAGGTTACTGTTGAAGTATCAAAAGAAAAATTAGATGAAAGAAATCGAGACTTTAAAAAAGATTTCAATAAAGATTTTAAAAAAGAAAAGAAGAAAAAAAAATCTAGAAGTACCAGAAGATATTAAACATTGATCATTTAATCTTTAAATTGAAGTCAATACGCTTTACCGTATTGACATTCTTATATTTATTGATGTTTTTTCATTAATTAGGTGAATACAAAGAGTGATTAGTTCAAGTAAAGTAATGGCTTCGAATTTTTTTCATTTAACAAACATCTGTTAAGATATTGAATAGATATATTAATAGTTGAGTTTAAGGGAGTTAGATTTGAGCTGCAGGTGTAAGGAATAGTTGATAAATAAAGTAATAATGCTATATTATCAACGTTTTTTTGTTCTAAATAACTTTAGTATAACTTTGAGATATAAAACCAAATGAAGATATTAATTGTTTCACCACTGTTTCCAGATACATTCTGGAGCTTCAAATATGCAATAAAATTTCTTAAGAAGAAAGCTGCATTCCCTCCTTTGGGATTACTTACTATTGCGTCCATGCTTCCTGAAAAATGGGAAAAACGTATGGTTGACATGAACACAGATAATCTTTCTAATAAAGATATTATTTGGGCTGATTATGTTTTTATAGGAGCAATGATTGTTCAGTCAAAGTCTGCAGATGAAGTTATTGAAAGATGTAAAAGGTACAACACTAAAATTGTTGCCGGCGGCCCGATGTTTACGATGAACAGTGAATTATACGTAGATAAAGTCGATCACCTTGTCCTAAATGAAGCGGAAGTAACTCTGCCGGGATTTATTAATGATTTGGAAAATGGTTGCGCAAAACAAATTTATACCGATTCAGCATTTGCAGACATAAAAGATACTCCGATTCCGGCATGGAACTTAATTGATTTTAAAAAATATGCTTCAATGAGTATTCAGTATTCAAGGGGATGTCCTTTTGAATGCGACTTTTGCAATGTTACATCCTTGTTCGGCAGAAAAATGAGACAAAAAAGTTCTACACAAATTATTGCTGAATTAAACGGTATTTATGATAATGGGTACAGAGGTGCAATATTTTTTGTAGATGATAATTTCATAGGAACAATTGCATCATTGAAACGGGATCTGCTTCCTGCTCTTATCAACTGGAGAAAACATCATCCGGATATATCATTCTTTACAGAAGTTTCCATTAATATTTCAGATGATGATCAATTGATGAATATGATGCGTGAGGCTGGGTTCGATCAGGTTTTTATCGGCATTGAAACTCCTAATAATGATGGGCTTGCCGAATCAAATAAAAAACAGAACAATAACAGGAATTTAATTAGCGACATTAAAAAGATTCAAAAAAATGGTCTGCAAGTTCAGGCAGGGTTTATTGTTGGTTTTGACACAGATACAGAAGATATTTTTCAAAGACAGGTAGATTTTATTCAAGAAAGTGGAATAACAACCGCAATGGTAGGGTTACTACAGGCCCCTCCAGGTACAGGTCTTTATAATAAAATGCAGAAAATGAATAGATTATTTAAAAGAACATCAGGCGATAATGCTGACGGGAGTACAAATATTGTTCCTGTTTCCATGGATCTTGATACACTTGTTAATGGATATAAAAATATTCTTGCACAAATATATGCACCTAAAAATTACTATAAAAGAATAAAAATTTTCCTTGAAGTGTATAAGAATGATTGTGCTCCAGACAACGTAAGTATGAACAGAATTTTTGCTTTTATCAAATCAATCTACCGTATAGGAATTTTGGGGAGAGAGAGACACCATTATTGGAAATTACTGTTATGGACTTGTCTAAAACATCCGAAATCATTTCCTGTTGCCGTTAATCTTTCAATTCTTGGTTTTCATTTCAGAAAAACAGTAAAAAACTATATTCAGTAATACATTATCCAAAAAATAAATTCTTAATAACCATATTTCAGAAGTTTTTATAATCAATATATTTTTCAGGAGTTTCTAGTTCTGAGTCAAGTATAAATTTTAATTCAGGTGTTTGAGAATAAACAAGATTACCAACATTTTCACTGAAATACTTATCCGAATAGGTATTATTATCTAGCTAGACCGTTTTGATATATTCTTATAATACAGCATAAAATAGTTACTTATGGTGTTGGAACTAACGAACAGGTCAAGTTACTATTATAATGGAAGCTGTTATTATCATGAATTTTGTTTTTTCCTACCTGGAGAAAGTATTTATAGAGTACTTGAAAAAATAATGGTAACATATACGATATAGCTTAACTTCTTACACAAGAAGAATATAATTTATGATAAGAAGACAAAAAATTCTGATTGTTGATGAAAAAGCATCAAATTTGACTGCTTTTTCTCGCATTCTTGAGGATATTGAAGCAGATATAATCACTGCAGATAATGGCAATGACGCTGTTCGGTTAGCTTTTGAACAGGACATAGACCTTATTCTTCTTGATATACATATACCTGGGATGACTGGTTATGACACTATTCAATTGATAAAAAAGGAAGAAAAAACCAAATATCTTCCAATAGTTTTTTTAACTAGTAAAAGTACAGAGAATGTTCATATAATAGAAGGAATTGAGTCTGGAGCTGTTGACTTTATAGAAAAACCGGTTTCTGATAAAATTTTGATATGTAAAACAAAATTACTGCTTGAAATGCAGAAAAATAGAATAGAGCTTGAAAAAAAAAATAGAGAAATAGCAGATGAGAAGGCTTATTCAGAAGAACTTTTAGCTACTATGCCAGACGGCCTTTGGATAATTGATTTTAATGGGAATACTATTGATGTTAATCAGAGTATAGTAAAAATGCTTGGATACACGGACAAAGAAGATCTAATTAAAAAAAATCCAGTAGATATTTCTCCAGAAAAAAGCTCTATAGAGTTAAAAAGGCTAATAAACGGTACTTTGAACGGGGAAAATATGAATGGTGAGTTTAAAGCTATCAAAAAAAATGGAGAAAATATCACAATATCAGTCAAAACTGCTTGCATGAAAGATATTGATGGAAAAATATCGGGTGGATTTGCTGTTATCAGAGATATTACCGAACGTATTAAAATGGAAGAGCAGATAAGGAAAACCAATAAGGATCTGAAAGATAAAATCATTCAATTGAAGAACTATCAGGTAGCAAAAAGCAGATTCTATGCGGCTATTAACCATGAAATACGTACACCCTTAAATGCTGTATTGGGACTTACAGAAATTCTTGATGAAGAAATTAAAGATGCTGAATATAAGAAATATACGACTAAAATTTTTAATTCAGGTAAACTGCTTTTAAATGTAGTTAATGATATTCTGGATTTTTCTAAATTTGAAGCAGGTAAAAAAGAAGTAAATGAAGAAGATTTCAGCTTATCAGAAACTGTAGATGTATTAAATTCTGTTTTACAGATTATGGCAACAGATAAAGGACTTGATTTTACTGTTGAAAGTTCTTCTAATATGGATGAAATACTATTTGGAGATAATATACTACTGACCAAACTATTACTGAATCTTTGCAACAATGCGATAAAGTATACAAATACAGGCCGTGTTTTACTCAAAATCGAAACTATAGAATCAGAAGATCTATTTATTAAATACCTTTTTACTGTTAGTGATACAGGTATTGGAATTTTAAAACAAAATTTAAATAAATTATTTACTCCGTTTACTCAATTTGAAAAATCACAGACTATTGAGGGGACAGGTCTTGGACTTGCTATTGTGAAAGAAATAGTAGATTTGATGAAAGGCGACATTTACGTTGATTCTGAAATAGGTGAAGGAAGTAGATTTAGTGTAAAATTATCTTTTAAAAAACAAACTATTATACAGGCTTCAAGGAGAATGTCTACTGTTACAAAAAGTAAAATGAAATCAACTAAATTTCTAATAGTTGATGATGTTAAGGATAATCAACTTCTTATCAAAGTATTTTTGTCTAAATTAGGGATTGAATCAATTGATATAGCTGAAAACGGGAGAAGAGCTGTCAATTTTGTACGAAAGAAGGAATATGATATCATTTTAATGGATTCAAATATGCCTGGTATGGATGGACGGGAGGCATCGAGACAAATAAGAGAGATAACAGCGTCTGTAAAAAAACCTGTCATAATTTCTTTAACTGCAAATACAACCATAGATAGAGAATTGTCAATTAAATCAGGTATTGACTATTTTATTTTTAAACCAATAAACTTCAGTAATTTTAAAAAAATTATCGATGAAGTTATTACGGAAAATGTAGAAACCAAATAATATAAATTTTATACCCCTCCTATTTCAATTGATTTTATTTCTACTAAGAAATTCTAGTTCACTGTTTATTGATTTTACATATTAAGAATATATGTAACTGTTTTGCTGTAAAATCATTTAGGTAATGTTTTTTTACTTGACCATAAGAAAAACATCATAAGAAGTATAGCTGCTATAAACGAATATAATATGACATTACATGTGTAATTATATTTATCATTAAAAAACGGCAATACACCAAATCAATTTTTTTTTATATTTAGTAAGGTTATAAATACTTTCATTGGCATAAGAAGTATTTTTTATTCCACCTAACTTCAATCTTGCTTTTGCTATTTCAAGCTGTTTATCACCTGCATCTATGCAAGCACCTTACCTGTAGAACCTAACATAGAAGAAATTAGTGCAGTGGCATTACCTGGCCCTCGCAACCAAGATCAGCAACAAACATCCCAGGTTTCAATTCTGCATCGATTAAAAATTGCCTTGTGGTTTCTCCATGGACAGCACTATATATTTTAATCCGTTCCTCTTCTTTTTTACCAGCTCATAATGGATTGATTCACCTGAGCATCAATTATTACAGATTTATCACTCTTTTGTGCCTTTTTAAAAACTGCTCCAAACTCTTCTGTAGTTTTTGCTCTATACCCTATAAGATTATAACTTTCAGCTATTTTAGCAAAATCTGGATTATGAAAAGAATCGGCACAGGTCTTACCAAAATTAATTATATTCAAATCCATTATTGAAGAACACCCCCCATTATTATGTATAACAAAGATAACTTTTAAACCATATTCCATAGCTGTTCCAAGTTCATTCAGAGACATTTGAAATCCCCCATCTCCAACAAAACATACAACTTCTTTTTTAGTTGCCAAAGCTACTCCCAAAGCGGCAGGCACAGAATAACCCATTGGTCCATTTTTATCAGCTACAACAAAGTTCTGAGATAAATTAGTTCTAAATTTCATTACTGTCATTTTTTTATTACAACCTGTATCGCATACAATACTTCCGTCCTCTGCCGCCTGTTCTTCAACAATATTATTGATATTAATAGGATTTATTCCATTATCATCTTTATATCTTCTTTCTTTATTAATTTGCTCTGAAAGCCTGTAAACCTCACCTCTTAATTCATGAGAATTATAATGCTCATTTATTTCAATCAAATCAATAAAGCTTGAAATACTGCCAACTGCAGAAAAATCAATAGGATAAACTCTTCCTATTTCACCGGGATCTATATCTATCTGCGCAATTTTGGCGTTATCTATTAATGTTTTATCATACCAGTTCATTTCCCATTCCTGCATTCTATCACCTAAAAAAAGTATAAAATCTGATCTTCTCATATATTCATGAGCTCTTCTATCACTACCTAGTTCTATCATAGACCCCATATACAATTCATTATATTCATCAATATAGTTTTTACCGATCGGAGAAACAGTAAAAGGGATTTTAGTTTTATTTAAAAAATTATTAAGTTTGTTTTGTAAATTCGGTTCCTCTGCACCTTCTCCAATAACAATAAATGGATGTTTGGATTCATATAACTCTTTCTCAATCATTTTAGAATTTATCTCATTACAACTATGTAATGAAATATTTCTAGATTTATCTGTACTGATTCTTTCATATTCAATTTTTCTGTTCCAAAAATCAATTGGTACTTCAACATAGACAGGTCCCTGTCTCCCGGATTTTGATATTCTAAAAGCCCCTCTCAATATATTAGGAACTGATTCTGGTGATGGTACTAATATCGCCTGTTTACAACATGCTTTGAATATAGCCTTTTGTTCAGGATTAGTTCCAAGTCCGGATCCATCTTGAACACCATTCCTTCCGAAAGAAAATGTGGAACTTGAAGCACAAATTGCAACTATAGGAATAGAGTCCATAAATGAAGTTGATAATCCTGTAACAAGATTCGTAGCACCTGGTCCTGAAGTGGTAAATATAACAGAAGGTTTTTTTGTTATTCTGGCATATCCATCCGCCATATAAGCGGCATTTCCCTCTTGCCTGTTTAAAATTATTTTTATATCAGTTTCATCTGTAATAGCTTGATATAAATAAGTAATATTTCGCCCATTGTATCCAAAGACATATTCAGTTTTTTCCTGTTTTAAAATATCAGCAACTGCCGATCTTACAGTAATTTTCATAATCTCTATCTCCTTTATTTTATAATTCAAAAATATTCAAAAGAAGAACAATTAATATTCGTAATATTACTACACTCTGATGATACCGGCCGGTTTAAGAAAATATATATAAAAAAAATAATCATAAGTATACTAAATATTCCTATGATAATTTTTCTCATAATATAATTTTTATTTAATACTCTCATTTTACACTCTAAAGTTTATACATTATCTACTCTCTTCATATAACATAAATTATTAGAAAAATAAAATTTATCGATAGGAGAGATAATTATAATAGAATATTGGACACGTAAGTTTTTCCAATTTTACATATAAACGTAATAATTACCTTTATGCAGTTTTAAATATTAATATGATATTTAACTGATTTTTTCCTAAAGGATATATTCCTTAAAAATTCTCTTATAAACAACATGTATAAAATGAATGAAAATATTATAAAAAAAAGTATTCCGAATGTTAACATAAAGATAAAATTTGAGCGTATTTTACCTACTGCTAAGACAGTCAGAAAAGGTATGAATGCTCCTGTAAATTAATTAGTGAAGCCGCATTAGATTTATCTGAATGACTTGCAATTCCCATTATAGATGTATTAATAAAAATAAATGAGAGACTGATAAATAATAGGAAAATACTGAAGTAATAGTAACATAATTTATTGAATAAAATGCGATCAATATTAAATTCGCACAAAAGGCAATACCGATACCTATAATTATAGCAGTCACTGTTTTAAATTTGCCGGAAAGACTGGTAGCTAGAATGCTGCTAACAAGATATCCCATATATGATAAGAAAAAAATAATTCCAAAAAATTTTGGAGACATTTTTAAATCCTGTGCTGAAATAAATGGTATTATGGCAATTGTACCGTAAAGAATTGCAGTGTAGGAAGCATATATTAAAGCTGATATAATGACATTTTTATTTTTAACTGCGGTAATGTAACTATTAACAATATAAGATATTTTCAATTTTGATCTTTTTCTACATATAGTATTGGCTATAGGACCATAAAACAACTGGCTTAAAGCATAGCAAGCATGAATACGCCAACGGTATCCTGAATAGAGCCTTGACTAACTCTGTAATATTTTGCAAGCATAGGCAATGCTGGAGTGTATAATACTGCATTAATTGGTCCCAATGATATTAGCAACAACAAACTGGTTAATGATATAATATTTTTTTTCATATTATTATTCCTCATTCTTGTGAGTCTTGATAGAAAGTTCAGTTTCATTAACAAATATGTATATGCAGAATTTTAAGTGTAAACATAATGAGGATAAAAGAAAAAAAAATAGCAGTAAGAAATACTTATATAATTATTTTTACGTAAAAATGATTTTTTTGTAAATAGGGCATTATAATTAATAAAATATTATGTATTCAAAACATTTAAATTTTAATAGAAATTGAATATTTATGTACTATAAAGACAAAATTATCTATAACAGAAAACTAAAAAAGCTTACGATTAAACAGGTTGCAAAATATCTTTCTACAGGAGAAAAGACAATCTGGAATTGGGAAAATGGTAGAACTCAACCAAGTAAAACTGACCTAATTGCCCTTTCTGTACTGTTTGATATACCATTGTGTGAAATTTCTGATTATGATAATCTCACAATTTTTTCAAGTACTAACAAAAATACTACGCAATCATGCACTGTTGACGGAGCTATAAATATTATAAACAATATAATCAAAAAATATGGAGATGTACCTGAAGTTTCAATATCAGCTTTGAATAAACTAAATAACGAATTAGTAAATATGTCAAAAAAAAATCAGAGGCTAACTAAAGCTCTAAATAGAAACAATGTGTTATTTGATACTATAAATTCGATTTTATATATAAAAGACAAGAATAGAAGCCTGATAAAAGTAAACAATGCCTTTATTAACAGTATTCCCGGCAATTACTCATTAGAGGATATTATTGGATCAAAAGTGATTGATATATTAGGTAGAAAGGAAATTGAAGAACTTATTATCCTGGAAAACAGCGTATTTGAAACAGGACTGCTTGTTATTGATGAATTAATAAAAATACCAGGAAGTAATGGAAAAAAACAGGGATTAGTATCTATAAAGCCTGTTTTTGATAAATCAAATGATGTTAATGAGATTACAGTATGTATAAAGGATGTGACACGATTAAATGAAATCATTGAAAAACAGAGTATGCTTACGAATACTGTTAACCGGCTCAATTCAGAGCATATATGGATATATAGGAAAAATCCTGATAAATTTGAATTTATAAGCAAAAACGCTGTTAATTTATATGGAATAGATGTTAATGAGCTTTATAAAGAACCTTCACTTTGGAAAGAGTTTCTTCATCCTGACGATAAAGAAAAAATGGAAAAAACCTATAATGCAGATAAATATCCTCTTACAATAAAATATAGGGTTATCAATAGCGAAGGTAATATCCATTGGGTGATATCCAGAAGGTTTAGAGGAATTGATAAACAAAATAAACCATATTACTATGGAATCAATATAGATGTTACAGATTCAGTTATGCAGAATAAAAAATTCCACGAACTGGATTCAGCAATTTGCCACAGCAATGAGCTAATATGGCTAGGTAAAAAAACTAATCAGAATAATTTTAAATTTGAGTATATAAGTAATAACTGTAAAAAAATTTTTGGAATAACACTTCCTAAAAATAAAAATTTTATTATACAAAAATGGATTCACTATATTTATCATGATGATCGCAGTAAATTTATTGATTTTATCAAAAAGACTAACTTTCCTAAAAAAATGACCTTTAGAATTCAATTAATAAATAAAAAACTAATTTATGTTTCAATCAAAGTATTTAAATATGAAAACACTTATTGCGGTATACTCACTGATGGCACAAATTAATTTTATTATTGTTTATAGAAGACGATTATATATGAGGATGAGAGTTATTTGCTTTGATATTTCTTTTCTGAGTAACTTCTAGATTATTTTCTTAGGTAAAAAGTATGATATAAGTATGATAGGAAAAATAAAACTTAAATTATATAGAATGCTAGACGTTTGTAAAGTGTTAGAAATGAAATAGTTAAGAATGGTATCCCGGGCAAGATTCGAACCTGCGACCCTCTGATTAGAAGTCAGATGCTCTATCCTCTGAGCTACCGGGACATGTTTCTTAATGGGTAGATAAATTAATAGTAAAATCAGAAAAAACAAATCATTTTAAGAAAAAAATAATCTTTTAGATTATTCAATTAAATCGACACTGGAAACCTGTTTAGACATTCCTGCACAAGACAATCTGAAAAGATACTTAAAATCACCTTTTTTCAGTGTCGCAAAAGGATCCAGCCAGAGATCTCCGATATTATAATCAAATTTAGCTAAATATACAGGTTTATCTATAAGCTTATGGTTTGAATTCCATAAATTATTGATTTTGTTATCTTTAAGAATTACTGTCAAATCTTTCTTTTTGATTAGCTCAATATTGTTCTTGGGACTGTTAAAAAAACCATTCATGAAATAAGTAAACAGGGTAATATTATAAAGTAGTTTATTATCTGTTTTTTCTGCATACTCAAAAAGTAATTTAAATCTTTTAGATGGTGCAGGTTTGTCATGTCTTAAAAAATTGGAATAATTGTGCTCTAAAAAGTATTTCAGAAAATTATTATCGTATGTTATTGCGTATCTGAAAACGTTTCTTGTTACTTTTACGTTATAGTAAGAGTCAATTATTTTAGATAAACATGTGATTTTAGATAACTCGCTGAAAGAAAATGAGTTCGTCTCAAGTATTTCATATGGAGGTTGGGGTGACCATTTAAATCCTTTGTCTTTATTTTTTCCAATTAAGGATCCAGGAAGAATTTTAACTAGTTCAAGTTGAATTTCTTCCGGCCCAATGGCAGAGAGTTTTGAAATATCATCAAATATGTTTAAATAGGTTTGTTCTGGAAGACCGGCAATTAAATCAGTATGAATTTCAATATTTTCTAAAGAGCAGAGTTTTTTTAGATTATTAATTACCGCTTCATTTGATACCATTCTATTTGTTGATTTCAATGTTGCTTCATTAAAAGTCTGAACACCAGCTTCAATATGCAACTGATTTTTTTTAGCTTCTGAAAGTTTGCTTATAAACTCATGTGTGAGTTTTGAAGGATCTATTTCTATGTGAAACTTCATATTACTGAAAGATGAAAAAAACAGTTCAAGTAGTTTTAAAGAACGTTGCAGAGGAACATTAAAAGTTCTGTCAAGTATGCGAATTTCTTTTATTCCGGCTTCTTTCAGTATATTTAAGTCAGATGCTACTCTTTCTAAACTGTATAGTTTTATTCCGTTAGATAATGAGCTAGAGCAAAAAGAGCACCTTGAAATGCATCCTCTGCTGGTTTCAAAATGTAAAAATGGCTTACTATTATCAAAATAAAATTTATCATACAGAGAAGGTAAATTATCCAGATTGTCTGAAAACCTGGAGATCCCGTTATCAATATATTCCTGGTTTTTGTTAATATAGCATAATCCGTTTACTGAAGACCATTGAGATTTGTTCTCAATATTGTTTAGAAAAAAAGGAAATGAAGTTTCATCACCTCTAAAAACGCAGTAAATCTGCGGATTATTATTAAGAAAATAATGGTTATCTCCCATAAATTCGGGTCCGCCTAATATTATTTTAATATCAGGCCTGAGAAGAGAGAGTTTGTTTGAGAGTTTTATAGTGAATTCATGATTATATAAATAGAGTGTTGAAACTATGATACCAGGTTCAAATAGTAAAATTTTATTTAAAATATCATTTTGATTATCATTGATTGTAGCTTCTATTTTATTCCATTTATATTTCTCAGAAATTTTTTCAGTATAAGCACGTAATTGACCATAGGCAAGTGAGCTGTGAGAATACGATGAATTAATTGAGAGATATAAAATTCTATTCTTGTGCATAGCTTTTTGTCAATGATAAGCAAACCGACAATTATGAAAATCATAAAGCCGGTTTCTCTATTATTTAGTAGAAAAGTTTATTTAGCGGGTATTCTACAATACCTTTACCCCCGCTTTTCAGAAGTTCAGGAATTATATCTCTGATAACATCTTCATCAACAATAGTATTCAATGCTACCCAGCCTTCTTCAGCAAGTCTTGAAATTGTCGGTTTTTGAAGCGCAGGTAAAAGATTAATTATTTTACCAAGGTTTTTTTCTTCTACGTTGAGCATTAGTCCTACTTTACCTTCAGCTGTAAGAACGGCATTAAGTAATAAAGCAATTTTATCCATTTTATTGCTCTTCCACTTATCTTTCATTGACTCTTTATTGGCAATAAGTCTTGTTGTGGAAGTGCATAGTTCATCAATTATTTTTAACTTATTTGCACGTAAAGAAGAACCAGTTTCTGTAATCTCCACAATAGCGTCTGCAAGTTTAGGTGGCTTTACTTCAGTGGCGCCCCAGCTGAACTCTACGCTTGCATTTATACCTTTTTCTTTAAGGTATCTTTTAGTCATACCAACAGCTTCTGTCGCAATTCTTTTACCTTCGAGATCTTTTAGTGTTTTGATATTCCCATTTTCAGGAACTGCAAGAACCCAGCGTAAAGGTCTTCTACCTACTTTTCCATATATTAATTCTGTAATTTCAGTTACATCTGCGCCGCTTTCAACAATCCAGTCCCTGCCTGTTAATCCGCAGTCCAGAATTCCCTCTTCAACATATCTGGCCATTTCCTGAGCCCTGATCAGCATACATTCTATTTCGTCATCATTTATTGTAGGGTAATAAGATCTTGAATTAATTTTTATTTTATACCCTGCTTTTCCAAACATTTCTACAGTAGTATTTTCCAGACTACCTTTAGGTATTCCAAGTGTGAGTTTAGGCATAATTATAGTGCTCCTTAATCGTTATCAAAAAAATATTCTTACAGCAAAGGTTATCTAACAATATTCAATTAATATTTTTTTTCAAAAAAAATCTTGCAAAATTATTTAAAAGAAGCTCTTTTAAAGAACGCATATAGTTCAAATACCTGCTATTATAATATTAAAAATTAATAATATAAATTAAGAGGGAGACGTTATGAAGAAAACTACTTTGTCAATTTTTTCAATTTGTCTATTAAGCTCAGCAGTAGCTTTTGCTGGTAAAGTTTCACCTACAACAAATAATGCTACAGTACTAAATAAGCCAGCTACAAATAGCAATTATACTTCTCAGTTGGCTATGTTTAAGCAAATGAGCGATGCTTATGCTACGAAAGCACATCTTGCATCTGAACAAGGGAAAACCGAATTGGCTAACGCTTATAAGAAATGCGCCGAAGCTGCAGGGAATATGATTAAAAGTCTTAATACAGGGCAGCAGAATCTTTTAAAAACAAGTGAACTGGCTATGCAAAATGCAGTAGCAAATTTAAAAAAATTAAAAAGTGGTGCCAGTAAAACAGTATCTAAAAAGAAACAATCATTAGAAAATCTTTCAAATAGTTATGCTAAAAGAATGGCTTATTACGAAAAAAAAGCTGAAGAAGCTAAGGTAAAAGGTGATGAAGCTTTATCTAAAATTATGTCAGCTTGTGCAAATGCCAAGCAAGAAATGTATCAGGCAGTAAATTCTGTAATCAACGGTAATAAAACATATACAGATATTGTAAAAGAGAATGAAAATCTTAATTTATCTACGGATAAAGTTGATTTGTATCAAAAAGGAGTTCATTTTCAAACTATAGCCCTCAACCTTCAAAAAAGTGCTGTTGCAATCTCTAAAAAAGCTAATGCTGCTAAACTAAAAGGAGAGACTAAAATGGCAAACTGTTATAGCAGAATGGCTACAGCCAGACAGCAAATGGCATATGGATATGTTAGCTATATTCAGGGGACAAAAGACTTTAAAAATGCCCGTGCTGAATTAAGAAGTTATAACTCTTCTGTCAGCAGTGGAATGGTGGATCCAAAGCAGAAAAAAGTGAATCTTATATCTGCTGATATAAATGTAAATCCTCAAACAGTTTCACCACAGCATCAAAATATAGCCCCACAACAACAAAACCTATCCCCACAGCATCAAAGCATAGCTCAGCAACAACAGTTTTCACAGGGGATACCTAATACTGCAGGAGTAACTGAAAGCAATCAACTTAAACCTCAAATGCCTCAGGGAGTTGTAGATGCTTCAAAATTGAATACTCAGCCTACTGGACAGCCTCAAATGCCTCAGGTGAATGATACTATAGCAAATAAAGATTATTCACAGTTGAATAATGCCACAAGGATGAATAGAGCTGAGAATCAGCTTAGTTCGAGTCTGCCTTCACAGCCGTATAAGGAACCTTCAACCACTCAAGCCTTAAATTCTATGGGAGGACAAACTACACAGCCTGATACTGTGGGGGGAGCAACAAATCAGGGATTACAGGTTAATACCTCTCCTGGAGCAACAAATAATGAGTATTCACAGTTAAATAATGCTACAAGGATGAATAAAGCTGAGAATCAACTTAGTTCGAAACTTCCTTCACAACCATATCAGGAACCTTCAAGTTCACAAGCCTTCAATTCTATGAATGAACCTACCATACCTCCTGATACTGCGGCTGGAGCAACAAATCAGAACTTACAGCCTAACACCACCAGCATGAATGCCCAGCAGAAAAACAATCAGGCTATCATGCAGCAGAATGACATAACATCACCAAATGCTGTTTCTCAAGTAGCTAAAGATACGATTGAACATCAGAATGCAGATATTCAGAATCTTGATGACGCAATGATAGGAAGCAGCCCATCTGCAAGCGAGAATAAAACAAAAACTAATACTGCAAATACAGGTAGTTTACCTCAATAATTGAGCTATAAATAATATTTATTTTGTCATACATGCTTCTTTAAAATTGCATGTATGACATTTTTTTTGATCAGTGGTTTTAATAAAATTATTAAAATATGCTTTATCTGTGAAACTCAGTCTTGATCTCATTTTTATTGCTGAGCTGTTAATTATTTTTAAAATTTCTTTCAAAGCTCTTCTGCTGTAAACTGTATAGTTTACGTTTTGTTTAATAAACAGAGTTTGTGTTAATATATTATTTATTTCAGGCTTCCAGTACAGCATTATATATAGAGTTGATAAGGTTGATGAAAAAGACCAGTTATTATTGCTTGAGATATCGAAATTGCAATTTACAGCAATTAATTTATTTCTATCAGTATATATCGAAAGAGGGTTTAGCCATATTTTAAGATTGTTAAGCTTAAAAAACTTAAAATTCCTATCATAATGCTTTTGCATAATTAACGGTACTTTAATCAAGGAGTTTAAAGCTTTGTTGACATGCAGGTGACTAAAATAATTATCTATTTTTTCAAGAGCCCAGATTTTAATAGATCCCGCGTCAACGAGTTTATAATACGTAGAGAATAAATTGATCTGTTTTGGATCATTAGACCAGCTTTTTATTTGCAGAGAAGAGATATCTTTTAGAATCAGTCTAATAGAATATTTTTTTACATTTATAAGGTTAGGGGGTATTTGTTTTGTTATGGCCATTTTAAAAGAGCAGCAGATTATGTTACTCAGCCACAGCTCTTTAGTTTTCAAATGTTTTAATTTGAAAAGCTGAATGGCAAGATCATCAGAATGTTTTGCCCAGCCGTTCCATGCTCCATAATAGTGAAAGTAGTATGCTTTTTCACAATAGTTAAAAAGATTATTTCTTGATATTGACCAACTGAATTCATTGCTGAAATTTTCCACGCCAGGTTTGATTTATTTAAAAATTATTTCACCAAAATATTTTGGTTGATGAAAATCAGGCTGAGGTGTTTTTACGGGTGCCCATGTTCCCCATGAAGGTTCTGGACTTAAATCACCGCACTTATAGAAGTTTGCATGCCATACTGAATTATTTGTCGGAACCTCTGCTTTTGAATATTTATAAAAAATTTCAAAAGGAATGGAATATTCAACGATATAGCCTTCCTTTGGGCAGGGAACTGATTTGTTTATTTTTTTTCCTTTAGAGAGACTTGTAGCTATTTTAATTTTTTTGAGATCTGAATCAGTTACTGTTACAGATTTATGTCTGTCTTCATGAAAATGCAGATGGATTGTGCCAATACAATTTACTTCAAAGTTGAAATAACCCGATTCTGTCGGAGAAACAAAAAATTCAACACAGCTGTCTTCACATACCTGGTCCTGAAAATTTGTTTTCTGTGCAAAAATATAATTTTCTTTAACATGAAATCTAATGTATAAATTATTATCGGTGTAGAGCATTTTTACATTAACTTCAGGCGTTTCATATAATTTATAATTATGCCATGGCCATAAATCAATCTTTATACTATCAGTGCTATTCCATTCATCTGAAGTAAAATTGCCGGTTAAATTAAAATCATTAGAAATCTTTTTTACTGAATAATTGTTCATAATCAGTTCTCCCTTTTAAAATGAAATTATTTAAATAAATGTAAGTAATTAACAGCAATTAAATTAATTGACAACAGTAATCCTATTACATAGGCAGGTGAAGCAAAGACTATTGATATAATCTTAGCTACCTCCTGTTCTTTTTTAGATATTTTTGGCATATTTAAACCCAGATCTTCTGGATTGCCCCATATCGTAAAGTAAAAGTCGACAGAAATTATTAAAATAAGAGCAATTATATTTAAGAAATTAAAAAAACTTGAAATCTCTGGAGTCCAGTAAATAATAATCAGATAGATCATATAAACAGCACTGAGAATTTCATAAATGAAAAATATCTTTTTAATTTTGTGTTTAAAATGAAAGATTATATTTGACAACATTAAGACAATGAAAACTAAAATATAAATTTCCATCCATAATGGCATTTGCATAAAAATATCCCGTAAAGTTTAAGTGTTGACCGCATAACCAGATTTAAAATATAATTTGTTTTTTGTATAAAGCTAACTATTTATATTTGATTCTTCTTTAAATATGTACAGGAATGTGTATGTTAACAGTTTGGTTTTTATTATGTTTATCAATTTGGTTTTACTAGAATGTTAAGAAGAATTTACGAAATAGAAGGTATTGTTCAAGGTGTTGGTTTTAGGCCAGGTATTTACTGTTTTGCTGTTAAGTTAAATCTTGGAGGCTGGGTAAAAAATTTTTCAGGTAAAGTTAAACTTGCTCTTGAAGGAACAGAACAGGAACTGCATTCTTTTATAACATCAATTTATGAGAATATTCCACAGCAGGCCAAAATTCAGAAAATTACATTATTAACAGAAGAAATTTGTCATAAAAAATCCAGTTTTCAAATATTAGAAAGCAGCAGTGATTCTAGTTATCAAATTTCCATCCCAGCTGATCTAGCAATGTGTCCTGACTGTGCAGAAGAAGTTAAACAGTTCGGTAATAGAAGATATCATTATCCGTTTACTACATGCGTTAACTGTGGTCCAAGATATACAGTAATTAATGCTGTACCCTATGATAGGTGTCGAACGACACTTTCAGAATTTCCTCTTTGTCCGGAATGTGAAAAAGAATATACAGATCCAGCAAACAGAAGATTTCATGCAGAGAGTACTGCCTGTCCGGTATGCGGACCTAAACTTTTCTGGTGTGATTCCAAAGGGAATCGTTTTGATAGTTCAGATCCAGTTGAACTTTTTAAAAATAAAATAAGACATGGTAAAATCGTTGCAGTGAGAGGTATCGGCGGATACTTATTAGCGGCAGATGCCTTTAACAGAAGCAGTATTAAAGAATTAAGGAGAAGAAAAAACAGACCGCATAAACCATTTGCAGTAATGGCTGAAAATATTGATGTTATTAAAAAATACTGTCACCTTAGTGGAATAGAAGAAGAAAGTCTTAAGTCTCCAAAAGCTCCAATTGTTATTTTAGATATTAAAAATAAAAAAAATCTTCCAATGGATTTATTATCTCCGGATACAGATACGATTGGTGTGATGCTGCCTTATTCTCCTATGCACATGCTTTTATTCGGTACGGATATCGAGCTTCTTATAATGACCAGTGGCAATAAGGGAGGAGAACCTATTTGCATTAAGAATAATGAAGCTTTTGAAAGACTCCAGGGAATTGCTGATGCTTTTTTGTGTCATAACAGAGATATTAACTTAAGAAATGATGATTCTCTTTGTATAAAGCAAAAGAAGAAAATGCAGGTATGGAGAAGGGCAAGGGGATTTGCGCCTGAAAGTATAAGATTAAATAAATCTATAGGAAAAACAGTTTTAGCAATGGGAGCTGAATTAAAAAATACTCTCACTCTGGCTTATGATAACGAAGCTGTTATTTCACCTCATATTGGCGATCTTGAAACACCTGAAGCGATTGACGGATTAAAGGAGGTTAGTGAATATTTCCCCAAATTTTTTAAGAAAACCCCTGAAATTGTGGCTACAGATTTGCATCCTGACATGCATTCAACTCGCTTAGGAAACAAAATTACTGAGAGATATAAAATAAAAAGCGTGAAAATACAGCATCATTTTGCACACGGAATGGCCTGCATGGCAGAGCATGGTTTAGATGAAAGTTTTGCATTGGTATATGATGGAACAGGTTTAGGAAATGATGGAAGTATATGGGGTGCAGAACTATTATACATTAAAAATTATCATTTTAAGAGAATTTCTACATATGAAGAAGCTCCCCTTCCAGGCGGAGATGCAGCAGTTTATAATCCGCTAAGACAGTTAATTGGACGATGGATTAAAATAAACAAAAATATTTCAGATAAATTGTTGTCGTATTATAATATTACTGAAAAAGAGGTAGGGATTTGGAAAATTCAGTGCGACAGAGGAATTAATGCACCTTTATCACATGCTGCAGGCAGATTGTTTGATGCATTTTCGGTACTAATTGGTGTTTCTCCAGGAACAATTTCATATGAGGGGCAGGGAGCTATAAAACTGGAAGCTGTAGCAAAGCATGCAATAGCAGAAGGTAATGCTGATGAAATTTTAAAGATACCATTTTCAGTAGAAGAAAGAAATGATCTTCTTTATATAAATTGGAATGAAGCTTTCAATACGCTCTCTGATAATGAAATTATCAATGTAGGAAATAATTTTGAACTTCAAGCTAGGTATGCATTGTCATTTCATCATTCAGTGGCTGTTGCTGCGTTAAAACAGATCGAATATGGACTGAGAAAATGTAACTCAAAAAACTTAGTGCTTTCAGGCGGAGTTTTTATGAATAGAATTTTGACTGATTTGATAGAAAAACTTGTAACTGATAAGCTTGGTTTAAAAGTATTTATTCATGAAAAAACTCCCCCGAATGACGGTTGTATTTCTTTTGGTCAGGCTGTCGCAGGCTCTTATCTACAAACTATTTAGTTTATTTTTTTGAATAATAATCTTTAATATGTTTGAACTTTTTAAAAAAAGATGGAAAATATTAATTATACATAAATGTTTTCTAATTGATTACTTCCAAAGTATCAGCTCTACATTAGAAAATCGAATATGACTTTTACCTGTCAGTAATAATAAAATTATTATATTATAAATCATAGCTTAAATAGGGGAGAAATATAAGCAAATGAAAAAGTTTGAAGCGTATCTAAACGATAAAATTGTACCTAAAATCAATGTGTTTACGGAAAACAGGTATTTATCAGCAATAAGAACTGCTATGGTGGCAACTGTTCCTTTTACTATTGCAGGTAGTATCTTTATGATTATTTGTTATTTTCCTATTGGTGGATGGACAAAAATTGTAGAACCTTATCAAAAACTGCTCTACATTCCTGTTACTGCAACATTTGGTGTTTTAGGAATAATAGTAACATTTGCCATTGCTTATGACTTGTCTAAAAGATACAAAATGGATGCCGTCACAAGTGCCATCCTTGCTACGCTGTGTTTTCTTCTGATAAATATTGGTCCTAAAACAGGTGAACTTGTTACTGACGGTTTAGGTGTTCAGGGAATATTTACAGGGATAATTATTGCATTTATTGCCGTGGAAGTTCAAAGATTTCTAAATGAAAAAAACCTTGTTATAAGGTTGCCGGACAGTGTTCCGGATATAGTTGTAGAATCATTTGCAGCTCTAGTTCCATTCATTGTACTTCTCGTTCTGTTTTGGTTTGTAAGATTTGTTTTAGGTTTTGATATTGAACATGCAGTTATGTTATTGTTCAGCCCTCTTGTATTTGCATTGAACACACTTTGGGGAATATTAGTATTTACTTTTATGGTTACACTGCTATGGTCGGTAGGTATTAACGGAGATATGGCACTGAGTGGAATTGGTGACCCTATTATTTTGATGTACCTTACTGCCAATACGGCTGCTCTTGCACATGGACAGTCAATTCCTTATATTACTGCGACAGGTTTTTCAAGCTCATTCGTTCAGCTTGGCGGTACGGGAGCTACAATAGGTTTGGCAATATGTCTTTTGATGTCTAAAGAACCAGGACTGAGAAAAGTAAGCCGGATGGCTTTTATTCCGAGTTTGTTTAATATCAATGAACCAATATTCTTCGGTATACCAATTGTCCTTAATCCTCTCCTTATGATTCCTTATGTTTTCAGTGCTCTTTTCTTAACAGCTTCAACATACCTTCTTATGTATTATCATGTTATCGGCAGACCCGTTGTTATGGTTCCGTGGACAACTCCTCCGATTATCTCTCAGTATCTTGTTACCGGAGGTGATTGGCGTGCCGCAGTTTGGGGTGCCGTTGCTTTAGTTCTTTGTATTTGCATTTACTATCCTTTTGCTAAAGTAATAGAAAAACAGAGATTGAAAGCTGAAGCTAAAGGTGATCATAGCGCACACGTATAAAGTTTGGCTTATAAAATGATTACTAGATGTTCTGATATGAACAAATAATATTCATATGATCATTGTTAATATTTTTTTATTTTCCGTTTTCAGTTCCATGAAGTACATTCATTGTTTTAAGAGTATTTGCTTTATGGAATTCATAAACGAAAGGGTAAGACAGACATGGTAAAGTTTTTTATTTTATTACTTGTATCTTTAATGTCAGTTAGTGCCTATGCTACTAATTCAAATATTAATAAAAATGTAAAAGTAGCTGCAGTTTCTAGAGGGACATTACAACTTAATCTAAAATCAGGTCAACACGTTAAGAAAGGTCAACTGCTTTTTACAATCAATGTTGGTGCAAATAAAACTGCTATGTTGAATGCTAAAAATAGGTTATTTTATGCAAAAAATATTTATTATCGGGATAAAAAACTTTTTAAAAAAATTTCCACAATATCTGCCGCAAAATTGGAAATGGAAAAATACCATTATATTAATGCCCTGGCAGATTATAAAAAAACTATGATCCTCAATAAAAAAAACTGCTATTCGCCAAACAATGGAGTCATTTTTAACATTAAAGTTGCTAATAAATCCATAGTAGAAAAAGGTGAAGAAATAATTGAAATGACACCTTCCTTTGATGCTTATGGATCGAATGTAATAAAAATAGATTCCACTAACGATGGAATTTTACAATTAAATCTGAAATTAGGTCAATATGTAAAAAAAGGTCAGCTGCTTTTCAGTACTGAGACAGAATTAAGTAAAATTGATATGTTAAAAGCAAAAAATAGATTAATTTATAGAAAAAGTATTTATGATAGATATAAGAAGCTAGTCAAACTTTCCATTTATACTAAAGCAAAATTGAGAAAAGTAGAATTTGAATATAACAATGCTTTGGTGAATTATGATAAAAATATAAAAAGTTGTAAAAAATATTATTATTCTCCATGTAACGGTACAGTCTCAAAAATTGTTTTAGAGAATGATTCACATGTGGGAAAAGGAGGCGTAGTAATAGATATTACTACATAATTTAATAAATAAGCTTACTTTTATTGAATAAAGGTAATAAATAAAGATTAGCCAAAATTGGGGAGATAAATAGGCAAATGAAAAGATTTGAAGCATTTCTTGAAAAGAAGATAATACCTAAGGTCAATATATTTACGGAAAACAGATATCTGTCAGCCGTAAGAACTGGAATGGTGGCAACTGTGCCTTTTACTATTTCCGGTAGCATATTTATGATTATCTGTTATTTTCCTGTCGGGGGATGGACTAAAATTATAGCACCTTATCATAAATTGTTGTATATACCTGTTACTGCTACATTTGGGTGCCTGGGTATTATTGTAACCTTTGCCATTGCCTATGATTTGTCTAAACGATATAAAATGGATGCCGTGACGAGCGCTATTCTTGCAACTTTATGTTTTTTGCTGATCAATATTGATATTAAAACAGGTAATTTGGCTACAGATGGTTTAGGCGTTCAGGGATTGTTTACAGGGATAATTATTGCATTTATAGCAGTAGAAGTCCAAAGATTTCTAAATGAAAAAAACCTTGTTATAAGACTGCCTGACAGTGTGCCTGATATAGTTGTAGAATCATTTGCCGCTTTAGTGCCTTTTATTGTACTTCTTGTTCTTTTTTGGGTTATAAGGTTTGTTTTAGGTTTTGATATTGAACATGCAATCAGTTTATTATTCAGTCCGCTTGTATTTGCCTTGAATACACTTTGGGGAATACTGGTATTTAACTTTATGATTACTCTGCTTTGGTCTGTAGGAATCAACGGAGATATGGCACTTAGCGGAATTGGAGATCCCATTGTTCTGATGTACCTGAGTGTAAATACAGCGGCCCTTGCGCATGGTCAGTCAATTCCTTATATTACGGCAGCAGGTTTTTCAACTTCATTTGTTATGCTAGGCGGTACAGGTGCTACAATAGGTTTAGCTCTAGTTCTGTTATGGTCCAAGGAACCGGGATTAAGAAAAGTCAGTAGAATGGCTTTTATTCCAAGTTTGTTTAATATTAATGAACCGATATTTTTTGGTATTCCAATTGTGTTGAACCCTCTTCTAATGATTCCATATATTTTCAATGTTCTGTTTCTTACGGCAGCTACTTACCTGCTAATGTTTTATCATGTTATAGGGAGACCTGTTGTTATGGTTCCATGGACAACACCTCCGATTATTTCTCAGTATCTTGTAACAGGCGGTGATTGGAGAGCCGCTGTGTGGGGAGCTGTAGCTTTAGTTTTTTGTATTCTTATATATTATCCTTTTGCTAAATTATCTGAAAAACAGAGGTTGAAAGCTGAAGCTAAAGGAGCACATAGCGCCCACGTATAGAATAATTAAGCTTTTAATTATTAAACCAGGTTATATAGTATTTAATTATGGGATATATAAATTCAAAAACTGTAGTAATACATCTTAATTTTAAAATGATCGGGAGGTAATAATGTCTGTAAAATTTACTGCTAAATTTGTTTTAACAGAACGAAATACAGATAAGCAATCTTTTAGTGCTGATATAATAATACATAATAATTCTAATGAAGAAATTAAGAATTGGAAATTATGTATGGACTTTTTTGGTCCTGGAGAAACGGAACCGCTATCTTTTACAAACTCTCATGATAAAAATGTAGAGGTGCTGAAAAGAATTGGGGAATATTATGAACTTAACGGATATGATTCTATTTTACCAAATGGTAATATTATATTCAAATTAAAAGGTATATGCCCGATTATAAAATACAGTGATACTCCTTCCTGCTATTATCTTGTAATCAATGATACTGATGTTGAACCTGTTAGGGGGACTTGTGATTTAAGCTTAATAGAAACAATGGAAAAAGAAATTGAAAACACATGTTCAAAAGCAGAAAAATATAATGGTTTAAGACTTATACCTGCACCCTCTGAATATACATTATGTAATAGTGAAATTGATTTTACAGCTTTTAATAAAGTTATAGACTTGAGTGACAGTAAGGAAGCTGAAGAGTCTATTCAGGCATTTTTTACCTGTTATACTCCATTAGTAAATAATAAATTCTCATTTAGTAAAAAGATTGAATCCGATGCTAACTTAATACGTATTAAAAATAACTCAAAACTTTCAATTGACTGCTATACTCTTGATATTAATAAATCAGGAATCGAAATTGAAGCTAATTCTAGGGGAGGGTATCTGTATGCCCTGATTACTCTTTTTAAGCTTGCAGATGCATATAAGAATAAAATTCCATGTATTTCAATAAATGATGCCCCTAGATTTGCATATCGCGGAAATCTGCTAGACGTGTCAAGAAGTTTTAGAACTGTGTCTGAGCTTAAAAAATATTTCAAAATGATGGCAATTTATAAAGTTAATATGTTTCACTGTCGTCTTACTGATGATGAAGGATGGAGAGTAGAGGTCAAAAAATATCCTAATATAGCCAATATCGGTGGATTCAGAGGATACGGAGAGATAATTCCGACTCACCACGGATCAGGAAGCGGAAAAGTAGGTGGTTATTACACTCACGAAGATTTGTATGAACTCATTAACTATGCAAACAGTCTCAATGTTACCTTTATACCTGAAATAGTTGTTCCTTCTCACTCAAGAGCCCTGATTGAAAGTTTTACAGGATTTAATGGTAAAGAAAACCCTCTAAGGGAAAAAGATGATAGATCAGAACATTTATCACCTCAGGCATTTACAGACAATATACTTAACCCTGCGCTGGATATGACTTATGAAGTATTGGAAGCCGTTTATTCAGAATTAGCTTCAATATTTAAAATTCAAAGAGACAGAAAAATGCCTTTCGGCAATTATATTCATATTGGGGTTGATGAAGTGCCGATAGGCACATGGATGAAATCACCTGCCTGTAAAGTTTTAATGAAAGAACATGGATTAAGGACAACAGAGGAAATCCAGTTTTATTTTATCAGTATAATTCATGAAATGATTGAAAAATTAGGCTTTAAGGTTGCCGGCTGGGAAGAAGTAATAAAAGGCGGTTCATGTCTGGAGAAAGATCTGCTTGTTTACAACTGGCATGCTAAAGAAGTAGGTTATCAGGCTGCTGAAGAAGGTTTTTCTATAGTTATGTGTCCTGCTCCTTACCTATACTTCGACCTATCGTATAGCGATAATATTTGTGAACCTGGAATTTACTGGGGAGGATTTGTAGATGCTAAACAGATTTACAAATATGAGCCATTTAATGAGACCTGCACTGATAAGGCAAAAAAGAATATTAAGGGGCTCCAGGGGTGTTTGTGGAGTGAATCTCTCGGATATCCAAGAATTAATAACTTGGATAAACTTCCTGAAAATTACATAGCCTGTCCACATGAATATATGGCATTTCCTAAAATGACATCTTTCTCAGAAGTTTCATGGAGTTCTCCTGAGAATAGAAACTGGGATAATTTTGTTGGAAAATATGAATACGAAAGATCAATTCTTGAAAAATTTGATGTAAAATACAGAACTAATCCTTTATAAATCACTTCAATAAAATAATATAATCCTCACTGAATATGTGAGGATTATTTTGTAGAGAAAGCAGTTCCTTGAGAAGCTATTCTTAATATCATTTTAGTTACTGAAATTGTCATAAACTAGTAAGATTTACTTGACTTTTTATTATTAACATATAAATATATAATTATATGTTAATGATAAAGGTAATGAGATGAAAAATTCTAAAGAAATTGAAGTTTGTAATTGTAGGATAATACATGAGGATGTTGTTGACAGTGTCAGGAGACATATACCGGATGATGAGATATGTATAGAATTAGCTGAATTTTATAAAGCTTTTGCTGATCCTACAAGAATTAAAATACTTACAGCATTATTGAATTCAGAAATGTGTGTTTGCGATTTAACCAGTTTGCTTGCAATGACTCAACCTGCTGTATCTCATCAACTTCGCACATTAAAGAACATGAAATTGGTTAAATATAGAAAATCTGGAAAAGTCGTATATTACTCACTGGATGATAATCATATTGAAGAAATTTTTAAAGCAGGTTTAAGTCATATAAATGAAAAATAGGATAGGTAAATATAGATATGGATAAGAAGACACAAAAAAAACAGTTTGAGCTTAACGGCTTAGCTTGTGCCAACTGCTCGATCAAAATTGAAGATGCAATTAATTCTCTTGATGAAATTGATGAATGCAATATTAATTTCATGAATAAAATTCTTACAGTTACAGTTGATGAAAAAAGCAGTGAAAAAGATGTGTTGGATAAAGTTATCAATATAATAAAAAAAATTGAACCTGAAGTTGTAGTTAAAAAAAAATCACTGTCTAGAAAAGAGAGACGTGTATTGATAGCTACTGATTTGTGCTGCACTGACTGCTCTAAAAAAATCGAAGCTGAAATAAAGAAAATCCAAGGAGTCGAATCTGTAAACGTTGATTATAACTCTAAAAAATTAACTCTAGAGTTAAGTAAAAAAGAAAGCTTTAATCAGATAATTAAAGAAGCAAATATTTCTGCCGGCAGGATTGTAAAGAAAATTAAACTTAAAGAAGAACTTGATTCAGACAAAATTAAGCAAAAAAAGAAATTATTTTTTTTCAGCATAGGGATAGTTCTTTTTTGTGTAGCCCTGCTTTTCAGTGAACCCATACTTTATAAAGTACTATTATATATAGCTGCTTATATTTTTGTGGGATACGATATAGTTTTTAAAGCTTTTAAAAATATTATTTATGGGAAATTTTTAGATGAAAATTTTTTAATGGCCATTGCTTCAATCGGCGCTTTTTGCGTCCAGCAGTATCCAGAAGGTGTAGCTGTTCTTATATTTTATAAAATAGGTGAATTTTTTCAGGAAAGAGCTGTCGACAACTCACGTAGATCAATTAAATTTATGATGGATCTTAAGCCTGATTTTGCAAACTTGAAGACTGGCAAAGATTATAAAAAAGTACCTCCTGAAGAAGTTAATATTGGTGATTATATTCTGGTCAAACCAGGAGAAAAAGTACCGCTTGACGGTAAAATACACGAAGGTACGTCTTCAATTGATACTAAAGCAATTACAGGAGAATCAGTTCCGAGAACTGCTAAGGAAGGCGATGAAATTTACAGTGGATCAATTAATATTAAAAGTCCGGTGATAATTGAAGTTGAAAAAGAGTATGGTGAATCAACTGTTGCAAAAATTCTTGAGCTTGTAGAAAATGCCGGGTCAAAGAAATCTAAAACTGAAAATTTTATTACAAAGTTTGCAAAAGTATATACACCTATAATTGTTTTACTTGCTATTTTTATCGCAGTTGTACCCCCTCTGCTTATGAGCGGTGCAACTTTTGAGCAATGGATTTATCGTGCTATGATTTTTCTAGTTGTATCATGTCCATGTGCATTGGTTATTTCTATTCCATTAGGTTTTTTCGGAGGGATTGGTGCTGCTTCTAAAAAAGGAATTTTAATTAAAGGAAGTAACTATTTGGAAGCTTTACATAGAGTGGCAACTGTAGTTTTTGATAAGACAGGTACGCTTACAAAAGGAGTTTTTAAAGTTGTAGAGATTGTTCCAAGTAATAATATTAAGGAAAATAAATTATTGGAATATGCTGCATATGCTGAAGCTTTTTCAGATCACCCGATTGCTCAGTCTATTAAAAGTGCATTTGGTGAGCATAATATAGAAAAAGATAAAATAAAAAAATATAGTGAAAAATCAGGTGTTGGAATTAGTTGTTGTCTTGATAAGGATAATATACTTTGCGGTAACAGCAGATTAATGGAAGAAAACAGTATAGATTATACAAAAGCCGATAAACCTGGAACCGTAGTTTATATTGCTGTTAATAATAAATTTCTAGGTTATCTGATTATAGCGGATGAGATAAAAGAAGATGCTGCCAATGCAGTCAAAAATCTTAAAATGCTTGGTGTCCAGAAAACAGTTATGCTGTCAGGTGATAATAAAGAGATAGCCAATGTTGTAGCTGAAAAAATTAAAATTGATGAAGTTCATGCTGAGTTATTGCCTGATCAGAAAGTTGGAGAGCTGGAAAAAATTGAAAAAGCCAACTCTTCATTAGGTAAAATAATGTTTGTCGGTGATGGTATGAATGATGCACCTGTTATTACTAGAGCTGATATAGGTGTAGCTATGGGAGGATTAGGTGTTGATGCGGCCATTGAATCAGCTGATGTTGTTATAATGAATGATGAACCAGGTAAGATTCCTGAAGCAATCGGTGTAGCTAGAAGGACTAGAAAAATTGTGGTTCAGAATATTACCCTTGCATTGGCTGTAAAAGTAGTTGTTTTAGTATTAGGAGCAATTGGTATGGCAACAATGTGGGAAGCGGTTTTCGCTGATGTCGGTGTGGCTCTGCTTGCTATCCTAAATTCTTCAAGAGTATGATTAGATTATAAATTTAAAATTTAAATCTTGTTTAAACAGCTCAATAGTTTATCTTAGAGTTATTTAAACAAGATTATTTCATAGGAGAATTATATGGCTTTAAAAACTGTAATAATTAATTTTTTTGTAGGTTTGCATATTCCCGAACTAATATCTGAATACCTTGCTATACTGATCCTCATATGTTTAATATTGTTTGTCAGCTGGTTAGTTAAGATTCTTATTAAGCACTATATATTATCTTATTGCAAAAAATTTGCCTCACGAACATCAACGAAATGGGATGATATTATTTTTGAAAATCATCTTCCTGACAGAATAGCTTTAATTGTACCTGCTGTAATTGTTTACTTTATTTCTAATATTGTTTTTGTTGACGGTGCAGGTGGTTTACTAAAATATGTTCAGTTAGCCTGTATATTATATATTATCCTTGTCTGTGTTCTTATAGTTAATTCAGGGTTGAGAGTTGTTGAAAACATTTATAATACGTATGAAGTTTCTGATGAAGCTCCAATTAAAAGTTTTTTGCAGGTTGTAAAGATATTCTTCTATTTTGCCGCTGCTATTATTATAATTTCTCTGTTGATGAAGCAGTCACCGTGGGCCCTGCTTAAAGCTTTAGGGGTCGTAGCTGGTGTTACAATGTTTGTGTTTAAAGATTCTATTCTTGGGCTTGTTGCTTCAGTTCAGCTATCAGGACAGAAAATGGTTAAAAAGGGTGACTGGATAGAAATGCCTAAATTTGGAGCTAATGGAGATGTAGTTGATATATCACTTACAACTGTAAAGGTTCAGAATTTTGATAAAACAATTGTTAATGTTCCCACATATGCACTTGTCAGTAATTCTTTTCAAAACTGGCGTGGTATGGTTGATTCTGGTGGGAGGAGGATTAAAAGATCTGTCAATCTGAATATGCACAGCTTTAAATTCTTAACTGAAATAGAGCTGAACAGGCTTAAAAAAAATAATCTGATAAAAGATTATATCAACAGTAAAGAGCTGGAGCTCAAAGAGCATAACATAAAAAATAAGATAGATGAAAAAAATACTGTTAATTCCAGAAGATTAACCAATGTCGGTACTTTTAGATACTACATTAAGCAATATTTGTCCAGGAACTCAGATATTCATGATAATTTGACATTCATTGTAAGACAGTTGCAGCCCACAGAAAAAGGTCTGCCAATTCAGATATATGTATTTACCAATGACACTAACTGGGTAAAATATGAAGAAATACAGGCTGATATTTTTGACCATATTCTGACTGTTATTCCTGAATTTGGATTGTCCATTTATCAGGATCCTTCCGGGCTGGATATTAAAGAAGGTTTATCTCATTTTATTACTACAAAATAAAAAAAGCTAATTAGAGGAGAATCTCTAATTAGCTTTATATAATTTATAAAAACCGATTAACTAAAAATTTTATCAAGATCAAAGTTGGACATCACATCAAGAGCAAACAGTGTCTTTGTATGTGTAATGCCTTCTATACTGGACATTTCATCAGTTAAAATAGTAGATAAATTTGAAGAATCCTTAAGTCTCAGCATAGCCACTAAGTCATATTCCCCGGCAACAGTATAGACTTCTGTAACACCACTAATGTTTTTTACCTGTTCAGTAGCTTCTTTAAGCATTGAACGTTTTACGTTGATCAAGATGATGGATGTAGTCATTCTAATTTCCTTTCTTACAATTTACGCTATAATTTAGCATACTATAACCAAATATGAATGATATGATAGTAAATTATATTAAAAATCTTCAAGTTTAAGCTTGAGTTGATTAAAAAAGTTTTTGACTGGTCTCGATTGGTGGATAATTTGTAATCTATGGTTAGTGTTTAGAAACATAGCATACATTAGTGCACTATTGCTTCTGTAAAATTTTATGTGTGCACAATCGGCATAATAATTATAGATATTTAGTTCAAAATATATTTTTTAATTCTTAACAATTTATTAGTTTAAAAAATATCTTTCCGAAGTTGGGGATAAATATTAATTTATGGATCAAATTTAGGTCTATGCAAAAAAGAATTGGGAGAATAAGGATGAAGAAAGTTATTGTTGTTTTAGTCGCAGGGTTAATTTCAATTGGAGCTTATGCAGCTGCAGCTAAAACTCCAAGAGTTGCTGTTATTCAGCCGTTACATGAAGGAATACTGGTACTAGACACCCATATAGGAGAACATGTAAAAAAAGGACAGTTACTGTTCCATATAGATCCAACTCTAAATAAAATGGCAGCTCTTCAGGCAAAAAGCTCTTTAGTTATGGCAAAAAATACTTATGCCAGAGATAAAAGACTTGCTAAAACTCATATTGTTTCTCCGGAAGCTTTAGAAACAGCTAAAGACGCTTATATTCAGGCTTATGCAGGTTATCAAACAGCATTATATAACTTAAAACGCAATTACAGCTATGCTCCATTTAATGGAACTGTAACTAAAGTTGATTTTTATAACGGAAGTTGTGTAGGTGATGCAGGTGAAGTTATGCAGGTTACAGAAAGCATAAACAGCTAATTTATTTTGAGTTGAACAATATATATTGAATTTAAAATTTAAATAACTGTCATTCTACCTCAAATAGAAATTATACAAAGGTTTCTATTAAACGAAAATGAATTTGTCTTTTTGATAATTTTTATTTGGGGTTGCTTAAGAATGAGTTAGGCTTTAATTTTTAAGTAAATTCTGGTTTTCTTGCCTTGTATGCACATTAATACAAATTACTCTTTGCCTTTTTGTTTATATGCACAATTGGCATATATTTGTGTTGGTTTTAGTTTGAATTCTGCTTTATTATATTTATTAAGCTGTTAATTTGTTAACTATCTTTTCAAATGGGGGATATTTTAAATTCAACGAAATAAAAAGTTTGTGGGTCTGTATAATATTTTAGATCCACGTAAAAAGAATTGGGAGAATAAAAGGATGAAAAAAGTTATTGTTGTATTAATTGCCGGTTTAATTTCAGTAGGTGCTTATGCTGCAGCAGCACAGGCCCCTAAAGTTGCACCAGTCCAGTCAGTCTATGAAGGAATACTTCAACTCGATACTCACTTGGGACAACATGTAAAAAAAGGACAATTATTATTCCATATACAGACAAATTTATTAAAATTAGCAGCTTTGAAAGCAAAAAGTACATTAGTATTAGCTAAAGAAACTTATGCCAGAGACAAAAAACTTGCTAAGACCCATATTGTTTCTCCGGAAGCTTTAGCAACTGCTAAAGATGCTTATATTCAGGCATATGCAGATTATCAGACAGCCTTGATTAATATTAAAAATTGTTACTACTATGCTCCTTTTGATGGAACTGTAACAAAAATTGATAACTACAGTGGTTCATGTGTCAGTGATGGCAGTGAAGTTGTAGTAGTTACACAAACTTTAAACAGCTAAGTTACGAGAATTAAATAAACGGCTTATATGCCTTTTTATAAGAATTTGAAACTGGAATTATTTCCAGTTTCTTTTTTTGTGTAAAGAATTATAGGTTTTTTTAGTGAAATTATTAATGAAATAAATAATAATATAATAAGAGCTTTCACGAAAAGTATTGCGTCATTGACAAATATATTTCGTATTCGGCTTTAGTTTTAAAATTTAAGTTTTAGATTTTTAAGAATGATTTTTTTAGTTTTATTAATAACTAAATAATGTACGATGTTTTCGAGATTTTTTTCGTGACGTCTAAATTTATAAAATTTAACAAGGATAAGAGTATGAAAAAAGTTATTGTTATTTTAATTGCTGGTTTAATATCAATTGGTGCTTTTGCTGAAGCTACTCCTAAAGTCGGACAGGTAGACACAGTTTATGAAGGTATTCTTCAATTACATGTTAAGTTGGGACAAAAGGTCAAAAAAGGTCAGCTCCTATTCACTATGGACACAAATCTGCTTAAAGTAGCTGTAATAAAAGCCAATAATAACTTAAATTATACGAAAGAAATTTACGAAAGAAATAAAAAACTTTATGATAGTTCACACTCCGTTTCTAGGGAAAAATTGGAAGAGTATAAATATAACTACATAAATGCTCTTGCAGATTTCAAAACTGCTAAGATTAATGTTAAGAACTGTTATTATTATGCACCGTTTGCCGGAACTGTAACAAAAATTATTTATGGTAATGGCTCTGCAGTAGGTGATGGAAATGAAGTAATGGACATCACTGCATCAATTTCAACAGACCAGAATTTATAAAAAAAAAAATCCTCTCAGATTATTAAAGGTCCTGGATTTTCAGGACCTTTTTATTATATTAGTAATGATAATTAAATAGTGGTAAGTATCTATTGTGGGGATGATAAATGAAACAGATAGTTATAGTTAAAACAGGTTCAACAGTATCCGTTCCTGAAATTGCTAAATTCGGTGATTTTGATAAATGGATTATTTCAGGAACAAATGCAGATAGGAATTACTTTACTACAGTATCACCTTTTATGAATGAAAAACTTCCTGAACCTGAGGATATCTCAGGTATTATTGTAACAGGTTCTCCGACAATGGTTACCGAAAAGCAAGAATGGATTGGTCTGACTGTTTTATGGCTTAGAAAATGTTTTGAAAATAAAATACCTACTCTCGGTATTTGTTTTGGACATCAGTTAATTGTTTTGGCATTGAATGGAGAAGTTGATTATAGACAGACTTGTATGGAAATTGGAACTGCTAATATAAATTTAAAAAATAATGCTTTAGATAATCCTCTTTTCAAAAATGTGCCAAACGAAATAAAAGCTCATGTTGTACATTCTCAATCTGTTACAGTTCTTCCAAAAAATGCAGAAATAATGGCATATAATAATGATGAACCATATCATGCCATGGTAGCTGATGAGCATATTTGGGGATTACAGTTTCACCCTGAGTTTAATGAAAATATAATCAAGGCAATAATCAGTTATTATCACGATGAACTGATAGAAGATGGAATTGATACAAATAAGATAATTAATAATGTCTGCAATGCTGAATTTGGCACAGTTATTCTTAATAATTTTTTTAATATTGTTAAAACACTTTCTAAATAGCAGACACTGTTTATGGGATAAATTTATTAAAATAATAGGAATTGGGGTTGGGAGATGAAGAAATTTTTAACAATTTTAGCAATACTTTTTATGCTTTATACCGGATTCATCTGGGGAGAGATAGGTGTTATCATAAATAGTATGGCTCACTATTATAATGTTAGTAACTCATCAATAGTTGCCTGTTTTTCGATGTTTACACTTTCTGCTACAATTATGGTTATATCTTCTACTGGAATATTGGTTGAATATTTATCTTTAAAAAAAGTACTGGTTATGACCAGCGCTGTAAGTATAATAGGGGCAATTTTTTTGCTGATGAGTGCTGGCATAATTTTCCTTAAAATTGCGTTGTTTATTTTCGGTATAGGATATGGGATATGCTTTGCGCTTTCATACTACTTTGTTGTTCTAACAACTGATAATTTAAATAGAGCTTCCAGAATGGCTATAATCTCTTTTTGTTTTGGCATAGGGATGGCAGTATCACCTTTGATAGCCGGAGATATGATTAAATTTGGCATTAACTGGCAGATTGTTTTTACATGTTTTACTATTGTTATGATACCTGTTGGGATTATATCTTTATTTATGAACTTCGAAAAAACAAAAAAAAGAGACTCTACTGCAAAAGTAATAAAAAAAATGTCTTTAATATGTGAACTTAAATCATGGCCTGTTACAGTGTATCTTATGGCTTTGGGGTTACTGATTTATGAACTTGCTGAAACAACCATGGTTACTTGGGTTGTTGTTTATGGTCAGGGGAATTTACATTTAACAATAATGCATGCCAGTCAGCTTATGTCCATCTTTTGGATATGTGTTATAATAGGTAGAATTATGGCCGGATTTGCATTAAAAAAAGTGAAAGCTGAAATTTATATTATTTTCGTAACTGTAATGTCAGGTATTTTGCTTACCATATTCTCATTTATGGATAATACAGTTATAATTAATTTCATATTAATAGGGCTAATTGGTATAGGATTTTCTGCTTTATATTCCACAATAACTTCATTAGGAACAACTCAGTTAAAAGAAGCATCGCCAAGACTCGTTTCCTTACTGCTTGGGACAGGATGTGTAGGGACAATAATGTCTCCGCTGATCACAAGTTATATAAAATCGGTATGGGGATTGCAGGAAGTTTTTCTTGCCAGCGCAGTGTTTATGTTTGCAATTACACTATTATCTTTCCTTGTATTATTTATAAATGGAAGAAAATTAATTGTTAATAGAGTCAGTTAATAATATATATTTCACATTTTAAATGTTAAGAGATATTAATATGAAAATTTTAGTTACAGGCGCTAGCGGATTATTGGGAACAGATATTGTTAAAACTTTTGAGAAAAAAGGCCATGAAGTTATAAAAACAGCCTTTTCCCAACGTGATGGATTTATTGCTGCAGACATATCTAAGGAAAATGGTATTAAAACTTTATCTGATCTTAATTGGGATTTGATAATTCATACATCTGCAAGCAGAGATCCAGATATATGTGAAAATAACAAAACTGAAGCTTACAGATTGAATGTGTGGGCTTCTGAAAAACTGGCAGAAGCAGCATTTAAAAAAAATGCCCGAATGCTGTTTATTTCAACAGATTATGTGTTTTCGGGTGAAAAAGCTCCATATAAAGAAATAGATGAGACAAATCCAATTAACTATTACGGAAAAAATAAAGTTGAAGCAGAAGAATTAATTTCAAAAATTTTGGTGGAAAATGTATGCATAATTAGAGTTCCGGTTTTATATGGCATAAACGCTGGTCTAAAAGCGTCTGCATTACTGAATTCTTCCATAACCCTTATAAATTCAGGCAAAACATCTTATTTAGATGATTATATCATTAGGTACCCTACTTTTACAGAAGATGTCAGCAGGGCTATATTTTTGTTGGTAGAGAAAAATGCATTTGGTATTTATCATTATTCAGGACAGGATAAGACAACAAAATATAAAATAGCTCTTATGATAGCAGATTTACTGGGTAAAAATCACAATCACTTAAATAAAATAAGTGAAAGACCAAATACAGCCGCACGTCGACCTTATGACAGTCATCTTGACATATCAAAAATTACTTATCTTGGTTTTAGGAAACCTTTGCCGTTGAAAGAGCGTTTAAAATCCATAGTCCATAATTTATAATTATTCATTCTTCAAAGATTAGATATTAGTGTCTTTTTTGGAAAGGGGCAGGGTAATTCCACTCTGGAATTTAAACTATAAAGTCTTGCGACTTTGATGCATTGTTATCAGAGGATTAACCCTGCCAAAACTACTATAATTGCAGTATAATGCTTAATCAAATATTTTAAATAAATATTTAGAGATATAATAATTGACTATCGGAGCTGATTTTTTATTAAATTATGCTACCTTTAGTGAATCTGACTTTTTATGATAAATATACTGTTTTTATATAATATGGAGTTGTTTGCAATATGGTAATGAAAGCATTAACTAAAATATTTGGCTCTAAATCTCAGCGAGATGTAAAACGCTTACAGCCTATAGTAGCCAAAATTAATAAACATGAAGAAGCTTTACAGGAATTATCTGATGACCAGTTGAAAGCTAAAACAGATGAGTTTAGAGAACGCATTGAAAATGGTGAAACTGTTGACGACATAATGTGCGAAGCATATGCTGTAGTAAAAAATGCATGTAAGAGATTGTGTGGAGAGCAGATTTCTGTATGTGGACATGAAATAATATGGGATATGGTTCCTTTTGATGTTCAGCTTATGGGAGGAATAGTCCTCAACGAAGGAAATATTGCTGAAATGGCAACAGGGGAAGGAAAAACTCTTGTAGCTACAATGCCCCTTTATTTAAATGCGCTTACCGGTAGAAACTGTCAGTTGGTCACTGTAAGTGATTACCATGCCAGACGTGACTCGGAATGGATGGGGGCAGTATATGAATATCTCGGCCTTTCTGTTGGCTGTATTCAGAATGATATGAACCCTGATGAAAGAAAAGAACAGTATTTAAGAGATATAACTTATGGAACAAATAGTGAATTCGGCTTTGACTATTTGAGAGATATGGGAATGGCGCTCGATAAAGAGCATCTGGTTCAGAGAGATCACTATTATGTAATTGTCGATGAAGTTGACAGTATTTTGATTGATGAAGCAAGAACTCCTTTGATTATTTCCGGACCTGCCGCTGTATCTTCACATCAGTTTGATACCTATAAACCAATGGTGTCTGAATTATACAGAAAGCAGAATCTGTTATGTTCGAGGCTAATTGGAGAAGTAAAGGCTGTATTTGCTAAAGAAGATGCCTCAAATGAGGAAATAGATGAAGCGTATATTAAACTTGTCCAGGTAAAAATGGGCATGCCTAAGCATCGTCAGTTGATGCACATTCTTGAAGATGGTTCAATCCTTAAAAAACTGGAAAAAGTTGAATCTAATGTAAAGAGTGATCAGAATCGCGGAATGCTTCAGGATGTTCAGGCAGAACTGTATTTTGCAATAGAAGAGAAAAATCATGAGGCTGATCTTACAGATAAAGGTAGAAATACAATAAGTCCTGATGATCCGGAAGCGTTTATCCTGTCTGATATGCTAGGAACAATTCATTCAATTGATAACGATCCTGATTTGAAAGAATCAGATAAAATAAAGAAGAAGCAGGAATTTCAGGATAAGTACAGTAAGGATACTGAGAGAATCCATAATATTTCACAACTGATAAAAGCCTACTGTCTTTTTGAAAAAGATGTAAGTTATGTTGTTCAGGATAATAAAGTAGTAATTGTTGATGAACATACAGGAAGATTAATGGCAGGACGTCGTTTTAATGAAGGACTGCACCAGGCTTTGGAAGCAAAAGAAAGTGTAACTATCGAGGGTGAAACTCAAACTTTTGCCACGGTAACGATACAGAACTATTTTAGACTGTACGAAAAAATGGGAGGAATGACAGGTACTGCTGAAAGTGAAGCTACTGAATTGCATCAGATTTATAAAATAGATGTTGTTGTTATTCCGACAAATCAACCTTGCATTCGTACAGATGTAAATGATGCTATTTACAGAACTAAACGTGAAAAATATAAAGCTGTTATTGACGAAGTGGAAGAACGGCATAATGCAGGACAGCCTATCCTTCTTGGTACAGCTTCCGTTGATGTTTCCGAAATTATCAGCAGAATGTTGAAAAGGAAGAAGATTCCACATAATGTGCTTAATGCAAAAAATCATGAATTTGAAGCTGATATTGTAGCTAGAGCCGGACAGAAATCAGCTGTGACCGTTGCTACAAATATGGCAGGTCGTGGTACTGATATTAAACTTGGAGAAGGTGTTCCTGAACTTGGCGGTTTATGTGTAATTGCCAGTGAAAGACATGATTCACGAAGAATTGACAGACAGTTAAGAGGACGTTGTTCCCGACAGGGTGATCCAGGCTGTTCAAAATTTTATATCTCATTAGAAGATAATCTGATGAGACTGTTCGGTTCAGATAAAATTGCTTCTATTATGAGTAAGCTTGGACTTGATGAAGGAGAAGAACTCCAGCACTCACTTCTGAACAGATCTATAGAAACTGCACAGAAAAGAGTTGAACAGCAGCATTTTGCCATACGTAAAAGAACTCTTGAGTTTGATGATGTTATGAATAAACAGAGAGAAATTTTATATGGTTTCAGAAAGGAAGTTCTGCTGACGGAAACACCTAAAGAAATTCTTTATGATATTGTTGATGATGAAATAAGAGATCGTCTGGAACTTGCTGCAGCTAATAACAGTAATAATGAAAGCGGATATGACAAAGATGCTTTGGTTAACTGGTTGAATATGACTTTTCCTTTAGGTTTTGTCGAAAGTGATTTGTATGGTGAAGAAAATTCTAAAGAGATACTTGAGTTTGAAAAACTGGCAGAAAAACTTTTTCATAAAGTTGAAGCTGCTTATGAAGCAAAAGAATCTGTTGAAGATGAAGATGCCATAAGAAGACTCGAAAGACATATTATTCTTGATGCTGTTGACAGATTATGGCAGGAACATCTTTATTCTATGGACGGGTTAAGAACCGGTATTAATTTAAGATCTTATGCTCAGAAAGATCCTTTAGTTGAATATAAACATGAAGCTTATACGATGTTTACAACTATGATGTCTGAACTGAATCAGGAAATATTAAATAATATGTTCCGTTCTGCTACCAGTATTGAAGCTTTTGAACAGCTTTTTGCAAATCTACCTCAGGAATTTATTCATAATGAAATAGAACAGTTTGGAATGGGGGGCGGAAATGTATCTCCTCAACTGCCTCCGGAAGCAATGGCTTCAATGGAAGGAGGACCTGATCAGCAGCAGGAACCTATAGATGTGGAACCTTTGGTTACTAATTACAGAAGAGACGCTAAAAAAGTTGGTAGAAATGATCCATGCCCATGTGGAAGCGGTAAAAAATACAAAAAATGCTGCGGATGATAAAAAGGATAAATAAAATCTGATTACAAATTATCTTTTGAATACTATACCTCTCAAAATTTTTGAGAGGTTTTTAGCGAAGAGGAAAGTAAATATAATTTAGTTGATCTTTAAGTATTACTTTGCGGTGTAGTTCCGCCTCTATTTGCTGCAGAGTTCCAATCGGGACCTTTGAATGTTCTTATACTTCCGTCGATAAACAGCAGGTGCCCTTTAGTAGTAAAATCTTCTGCTCCTACGGCTAGAGCTGAATCAACAGAATCATTTACTTTTAAAGGGGAAAGGTCATCCGGGCTTACGCAGATTCTATAATCAATTTCATCCGGTTGTAATTCTTCCCAGGTACCGGCTGGGATATTTGATAAAGGTGATACTAAAACATTAGTACTTTGAAGCTCCTTTGAAAGGGCTTCAAAGCTGGTTACGGCAGGGGTGTTACCGTCTGTACCGTAGGTATATGGGAAGGCATTACGATACATACCTGTTGCTGTCGCATTATCAGATGCATATATATGCAGTGCTACACCAATCTTTCTTAGGTTACTTGCATCCTGTGTAAAGCGTGCGCGATTGCGTGCCTGGCTCAGTGCCGGAAGTAACATTGCAGCCAGAATAGCTATAATGGCAATTACCACTAAGAGTTCAATAAGTGTGAATTTACTCAGTTTTGCAGTCTTCATTTCTATATTCTTCTTCTGCTGAAAACGTTGAATTAGCTCTATTTTAAATGTCTGATATTTAAATACTTCAGCTATTATATATTAACTAAAATACATTTCTATATAGTTAATCAAGAATTGTGATTTTAAAGTAGACAGTCTGATTATATTTATTGAAGGCTATGTTGCATTAATGGTTGGTAATTTATTATTATTTGCATAAATTTTATAGGAGTAAAATATTTTTCTCTCAAGGATTAGTCTACATCCTAGATAGTTTTCCAGGTACTTTGCAGCCACTTCGTGAAATCGTTTTATCTATTCTTTCATTTTTCTGCCATAGGCATTTATATTCTTAATATGCTAAATGCCTTTATTAACATGTTTTTCTGCATTTGCATTACCTGTTTTGTACACAAATTTGTTTGTAATAGTAAATGTTCTATAGCCTAGGTTCACTGTCACTTCAAAGAAGAGTATCCTTATTATTAAATAGGCAGTATAGCATCTGCAATAGTATATTGATTGCTTTCTGAAAGAATTGCACCAGTTGTATTGCCATTTTTGTCACGTACGATAAGAACAGCAGTTTGTTCTGAAAATTACATTCTACATTTGTCAATTGACTGTAAGTATAGTCTTTAAATTTTTGAGATTTTTTTTGTTTACAATAAAGGTAATTATTTGATTTATTGTTATTAACGAAAAAACTGATTCAAAACAGTAAAAAATTTGTTATAATAATTAATAAATTTTAAAAATAATATATTTCTATTGTTGGAGAAATGGATAAACAAGAGCCTGAAAAATGTTTAATATGCAAAAAGAAAAATGTATTATTAAGATTTACAGTATCTGATTTTGATACTCAAACTCATTTCTATGATATATTCCAATGTAAAGATTGTAACTTCGCATTTGTATTTCCATATCCAGAAAAAAATATAATTAGATCTTATTACAATAAAAATTATTATGGATCTGTAAATAGAAAATTTACACCTGTTGTTGAATATATCACTAGATTTTATAACTCATTAAGGGCTGCTAATATTAACAAAATTATATCAAAGTCTGCAAGTAGAAATAAGTTTATTAATTCCAATAAAATATTAGATATTGGTTGTGGAAGAGGGAACCTTCTTAAGCAGTTAGGAAAATACAAATATGAATGTTATGGGCTAGAAAGAAGCGAATTTAATTTTGAATTGAGTTCAAAAATTAAGATTTACCAAAAAGAGTTAACAGAATCAAATTTTAATAATATGTTTTTTCGATGTATTATTCTTTGGCATGTTTATGAGCATCTAGACGATTCTCCTGACAAAATATTAGCAGAAATAACAAGAATCCATATAGGCAAAGGAGTTCTGATTATTTCAGTTCCAAATTTTACTAGTTTTCAATCGTATATTTTTGGTAAATATTGGTTTCATTTGGATTTACCTCGTCATAAATATCATTTTTCAATAAAATCAATTGAGCTATTACTGGCAAAATACAATTATAAAGTAATTAGAAAGACAACATTCTCTTTTGAACAAAGCATTTTCGGTTTTATACAGAGTTTTTATAATAAACTAATGCCAAGTAAAACTTCAAACCAATTTTATTCTCTATTAAGATTAAGAGGAAAAAATTGTCAGCAATATTTTCAGCTAATATTTTTTTTACTTATATCAATCTTAATATTGCCTTTTGCTATTATAGAGTATATTTTTTCAGGACTTTTTGGTAAAGGGGCTGTAATAACTATTTATTCAGTGAAAAATACTTGATATTTAATCTTTTATCCCTTTGAAAAATAACTTTGAATTGTACAGTTTCAGCTTTGCTGCTCTAAATTGAAGAGCAGTTATTATACATCCTATTCCATATTTTATACATCTTTTTAAATTAATACTTGATGCCTCATTAAAATATTTTGTGGGGCAGCTTATTTCTGCTACTTTATAACCTAACCAGATAATTTGAACCAACATTTGATTGTCAAAAATAAAATCATCTGAAGCATGTTTCAAGTCAAGCTCATTTAAAATTTGCCTGGAAAAAGCTCTATATCCAGTGTGATATTCTGATAATTTTGCCTTTATAAATATATTTTCAATAAGTGTCAAAAATCGATTACTAATATATCTCCAAAGAGGCATCCCGCCTTCCAATGCATAACCGCCAAGTATTCTTGAACCAATAACACAGTGGTACAATTCACTGGAAATTAATGCAACCATGGCCGGAATCAACTTTGGTGTATATTGGTAATCAGGATGAACCATGATTACAATATCAGCTTCATGCTTAAGCGCCATCAGATAGCATCTTTTTTGATTACCTCCATATCCTAAGGTTTTCTCATTTTGAAAAACTATGACATTTTTTAAAGATTTAGCTATTTTTACAGTTTTGTCGCTGCTTGCATCATCTACTAATATAACCAGGTCAACACAGTCTTGTTCCATAACTTCGTTATAAGTTTTTAATAAGGTTTTTTCTGCGTTGTATGCAGGCATAACAACCACAATTTTATTATCATTAAACATTTTATTATTTTACTTTTTCATTTAGCATTTTTTTACAGATCATAATATTGTGTAGTACATCTTTATTTTCTGAGTCTATTTTTTGAGCTTTCTCAAAATAAATTAAGGATTTATTATAATTTTTTATATAAAATTCTTTCAAACCTCTATAATAAAATTTTTCAAATTTACTTAAGTTTTTTAATTTTAAAATCTTATTTAATATTTTAGCAGATTTTATGTTATTACCTAGTCTCTGGTAACATGCAATTCCGGTTAATAAATAATTCTTATACCATGGGTCAAGTTCCTGTATATAATTTCGTATCAGATTAAAGTATTTTAATGCCTTAACTGGATCATTATAATCAAATGCAATTTTCATTTTAATGGTTACTGCAGAAATATAACAATAAATACTATTGTAATAGATTATATTTATATTATTTAACTTTAAAAAATCTTCTGCTATTAAGTGAGCCGTTTTATAATCTTTTGATGAAATAGCAATCCCTGCTCTCGTTTTTAATGCTAAAGGACTTACAGATTTATACGAACATGCTTTATCAGCTAGAGTAGTTGGAGTTTTCCAATTTTGCTGGTATTTATAATTTGTAAGACCATAAATTATTGCAGCTAAAAGTAATAATATAACAACAAGTCTTTTAAAAATTATAGAGGAATTATCATTCATGAATTTCATGATTATCAATGATAATCCAAACCATATAAATGCAGATGGGATATAGCTGTATCTATCTGCCATATCTGTAAATCCAAGCTTAACTATTCCTGATATTGGAAACAGAGCAAATAGGTAACTCAAAAAGATCATCAAGAATTTTTCTTTGAATTTGAAATACAAATAAATCAGAAATAACAGTGTAGCTGCACTGGATAGAAAAGATATAAAAATATTTTTTATAAAGAAAAACTGCGGATAAATTGGGTTCAAGTTTTGGGGAATTATTGTTTGTTTGATATACCATAGAATATTATAACTCACACTCAAAAATCTTTCCCACAAAGGAACATTTATATTGACTGCTTTTCCTTGTGATAAGTAAGTTATAGGTAGAAATATGCATATTATAATAAGAAACGGATACAGTTTTTTAAAATAATAATAAAAATGGAAATTTTTAATTTTATAATATTCGTACAAACACAATATAAACGGAAGAGTAATTGCCATTGGTTTTGACAATATCGCACATACGAAAAGTATAAATGATATTTTTGGTCTGTTTTTAATATAGAAGAATATACTCCACAAATAAAAAGCAGAGCATAATACATCTTTTCTTTGGGAAAGCCAAACAACAGATTCTACTCTTTGCGGATGAATTGCATAGATGAGACAAATCATAAATGCTAATAAAATGTTAATGTTAAATTTTTTTAGAATATAAAAGAATGCCAAGATAGCTAAAATATGCCAGAATATATTTTGTATATGATATGATAAAGAGTTAAGACCTCCGATACTGTAGTCTGCCATATATGATATCATTGTTAATGGTATATAGTTAGAAAAGTAAGAATTTTTAAAATACCATATTATGTTTGAAAGATTCAAATCCAGCCTTGTGTTTTTTAATATATAATGCTGGTCATCCCATATAGTGAAGATTTCATTGTTTTTTGAAACTGAATAAATGCAGAAGATAATAAAAATTAGCAATAATTGAAGTATTACAGATTTTTGCTTCTCATTAATCATTAATAGTATAGCCAGTAATTCAAGTTTGGTATTTTAAAATTTAGTGATTCTTATAAAATCTTATCAGAGCAAAACTTATATCTTTTATTTATATTGATAATTGTATTTTAAAGTTCAGAAATATTTAATTATGTTTCGAATTTAGACTTTACTTCTCAATTATTTTAAGTGATTTATCAAATTGGTCTACTTCTTTAGATTAATTAATTTTTCTTTGGGGATTTTATGAGGGTGACTGTCATAATCAGGGTTTGTCAGTAGCAGTTTAAGAGAGTTTTTAGGGAGCCCCTTATAGGTAATTGTTTTATACATATTTTCAAAGGAAACTTTTGCAGAATTTTTCATGCCAAGCTGGTATTGTACATTTGCCAATCTGTACCAGTTTCCTGTTGATAACGGATAATTAATAACAGCATTTATTAAATACGGCAGGGCAAGTTTGGGCTTCTTTAATAGCAGCAGTGCTCTGGCTACGAAAGAATTTTTATGCGCATAATCAAATGTAGAAATATTATTGAAGTCATTTAAAAATATTAGAGCAAGCATCGGATCGTTAAGCTTGAGTAAGGCTGTGGTCGCAGCTTTATACAAATATTTAGGATTTGTATTGTATTCAAGTCCTTTGCTGTAAAAGTATAAAGCTTCATATGATCTCCTGTATTTTGCCTGAACTATTCTTCCATACCGAAAATTATAGGTGCTCATATAGTCATTATAGATAGTTTTTACAGTCATTATCAATAGGATTAATGCAGCTGCTGTAGATAATAAATTTAAATATACATTGTTCTGTTTTTTTGTATGTTCATGTTTTTGATAGTTGGGTTTCCACGGTTCTGTCCATAGGATTCCAATCAGAAGACCTGCTATAAACAGGGTAGGCCATTCAAAAAAAATCAAGTCCAGCATTCCGTGAATAAATAAGCAGAGATAAGAAAACAGCACTATTTTTTTAAAAAGTGACAACTGATTAAATTTTATAATGCAGAACAGTGCTGGGTACAGCCATAAAATTAGCCATAAAATTAACCCAATTAGACCATAACACGCAGTTATATAGAGCAGGGTGTTGTGCGGATGATTTGATCTTACTGCACTCAGTGGCTTTGCAAAATAGCAGATAGGTCGATACGCTGCATAAACGCTTTCAAATCTCCCTGTGCCTATTCCAATGAAAGGGTGATCTTTAATCAAATTGATACATCCCAGCCACAGAGGTGTTCTTACATCACTATCTAAAGAATTATTGATATTATTTAGGTGTTCTGTAGATTTATTAAATATATCTGAATGGTGGAGTTTATCACTGTATGTCGAACTTGAATAAGAAGTAAGTTGCAATAAATAAAAGGATAAGCTTGTAAATATTATCAATATTGCAACTACGGCAATTGAATACTTAATATATCGATTCAGGGTCCTGTTATATAGTTTGATTATAAGAAAAATGACAAGAGTGATTATTAACGAAATCCATGCTCCTCTTGATTCACACAAATAAATAATATATACAGAGTATAAAGTTAGAATTATACTTATAATGATGATTAATGGTTTTGCATAAAATTTAACGGATTTTTTATAAATTGTGTAAAAAAAATATAAGCTGAAAAACAGTAATACCATCAGAAAAACAGCATGCCAGTTTCTGTTTCCTGCAATGCCAATTACCTGTCCTCTCTGAAAAGTGGAATAAGCAACATCAACAATCCAGATGAAGAATAGATAAACTGGGAGTAATATTTTTAAATTTTTATGAAAAAAATATGCGAAAACTGGAAGCGTAATCCATAAAATAGAAAAACTCCATTCACTGAAACTGTATGATTTATAAATAAAAAACTGCACTGACGTTAATAGTATAAATAAAGCAGTGGCAAATACTACAAGTTTATATCTGAATAGTGAATCTCTTAGATTATTAAACTTTAACAATATTATAACAAGACATAAGGATGATATTGTAGGTAGGGAAAAAAGAATTAATACAGTTTTAAAATTAGAGTAGATATCAAAAAAAAACAGTGGGAATACCAGTGTTCCTGCAATTAAAATTAGAGTAGTGAAAAAGTAGGAAAGCATGTTGTTTTTAATTAACTATAAAAAAAAAAGAGAGGAAATTATCCTCTCTTTTATTTTTTAGTTATTAGTTAACTGTAAGCCAGGTTATACCTTCAGTAGCATTTGGCGATACATTCATATCAATCCAGTCTTGACCTTTAAGTGATCTTACACTGCCGTCAATATACAGAACGTGACCTTTTCCTTCAAAACCGCCATTTGCAGCATCAGCTCCAGAGACGTATACTTCAGCCCTACCTATTGGTGAATCCGCAGTATCGGTAGCTTTTAATGGACCTGCTCTATTTGTATCGAAGGCCAAAACATAATTAATGTTTTCACTTGACAAATCAGCTGTGTCCCAACTAGTATTTTCAGCTCTAGAAGCTGCTGGAGACTGTAAAACATTAGCGCTTCCTAGTTCGCGTGATAGTGCTTCAAAAGCTGTTTCATTAGTAGCGTCTTGAGGATATGGGAATGCATCCCTGTATTCTCCTCTTGCACTTGAATTATCAGCTGCATATATATGTAGTGCCTGTCCTATCTGCCTCAGGTTACTTGCATCATGTGTATAACGCGCTCTGCTACGTGCCTGATTCAATGCCGGGAGCAACATTGCTGCGAGGATAGATATAATGGCTATAACAACCAATAGCTCAATCAGTGTGAATCCTTTCTCTTTTTTAGCTTTCATTTTGTAACCCTCCTAATTTATTAATATTCATTAAAATAGTTTAATATTTTAACACTTTTTGTTACTGTATTTCTAATTATATGAAGGAGGGGGTGTTCTGTCAATAGTTTACAACTATTTAATGTAATAAAAATGCATTTTTATTCACATTATTCTCCTCTATTGCTGAAATCTATAAGATGTTGAGTTTTAAAGATATAACTTTGTTTATATATATGATTATTTCGGCTTTAAAATATAATAAAAGCCATACATAAAAGTATAACTATTATTGTTATTTAAACGTAGCAAATTTACATTATAAACTATTGTTAAACTCTATGAGTTAAGTTATGATTTTTAAGAATTATGAACTACTAAGTACTCAGGGGCTGAATCAACATAATTTATTTCCATTTAGCATTGTTGATCCGATCTGAAAGGAGACATGGTTGTTTTGAAACAGAGAATGACAAGAATGAAACTTGTCATGCAACAGCAATTAACCATCAACTATAATATTTGCCTATAATTGGTTTTAGATCATTTTTTATTTTTTCAGGTATTTTTTCAGGTGATGTCATAACAGCATTTTTTAAGGCAGAGCTGCATGAACAGGATGTTTTAAATTCAGTAAAATTTTTAGCTGTTTTTATTACTATTTCTTTAGCAACCTTAATGTTTGATTTCATTGTATTGATAACCATATCAACTGTAACATTGTCATGATCGGGATGCCAGCTGTCAAAATCTGTAACCATTGCAGCTGTGCAGTAGCATATTTCTGCTTCTCTTGACAGTTTAGCTTCTGCCAGACTTGTCATTCCAACAACATCTATGCCCCATGATTTGTAAAGCTTAGATTCAGCTTTAGTTGAAAAAGCCGGGCCTTCCATATTAACATAGGTTCCGTTTTTAACAGCTTTAGGTTTTAGTTGAGAGTTAATATCTGAATATTCTTTATCAATTGCTTCTTCAGCAAATTTAAAAACAAAATCCTTGAAGTCGTTACAGATAGGGTCGCCGAAAGGTATATGTGCAGCAATGCCGCTTCTGAAAAAAGTATGTTTTTCTATCTGCTTAGTTCTATCTACGTATTGATCTATCAGGACAACATCTTTCGGTGGAAGGTCGCCTTTTAAACTGCCTACCGCGGATATTGCTAGGATATGTGTAACTCCAAGCTTCTTCATTCCGAATATGTTTGCGCGATGATTAATTTCAGAAGGTGATATTGTGTGACCGTCCCCGTGCCTCGGTAGAAAAACTATATCAGTATTTTTCACCTTGCCGATAATATAATTTCCGGATGGATTCCCAAAAGGTGTGTCTATAGCTACTTCATCTATAATTTTAATACTGTCAATATTATATAGACCACTACCGCCAATAATACCTAATTTCATTTTTGAACCTTCCTTAAATATTTAAAAAATAATTATACAAAACTTATATATAAAATATATGCTATTGTGTGAACAATGAGACAATTCCTAAATTTTATTTTTATCATAGAGAAGTTCTCTACGATTGTTATGTTTTCTATCAACTCAGTTTTACAATATTGCTTCTAACTATTAAATATTCAAACTTTTTCACAGTTTTTGGCCGTTTGTTATTAATACTTGACGTTTAGTATTCAAAGCTGAAAGTAAAAAGCTAATTAAAAAACTATTATTGACGAAAATACTTAAGGATTATCACAATATTTTTTGAAATTTTCAAAAATAATATTCTATTACATGTTTGCCTTATTGCAAAAATATATACTTTTTAGTTTTAGGTTATCAATATCCTTCACACTTACTGTATACAAAAGATAATCAGAACTGAATGTTTTTTAAAATTTACAATTATTTTATATAGAGGTTTAAAGTAGCATGAGTTTATCAGAGAAAGATAAAAAAATAAAAGAAATAAAGATTAATGACATCGATAAAGATGAAGATTCTATACCTGTTGATGAAGAATTGGAAACTCAGGAAGAGGATTTGTTAACTGAAGAAGAAATTAAAATTGAAGAACTTGAAGATTCTGTAGAGGATTTGAAAGATAAGCTTACTCTTTCAGTAGATAAGTTTTTAAGACTTAATGCTGAATTTGAAAATTTTAGAAAGCGTTCTGTTAGAGAAAAAACTGATGCAAGAGTTAATGCTCAATTTGATACTGTAAGTGCTGTTCTTCCTGTTATTGATCATTTTGAATTAGCGTTGGCTTCAGCAGAAAAATCAGATAATTTTAACGCTTTGCTTGACGGTATGAAACTGATTAAGGATGAGTTTGAGAAATCTCTTTCATCACTGGGTATCGAACCGATTAATGCTGTAGGTGAAACCTTTGATCCGAATCTGCATGAAGCAATAGCAAATGAACCTTCTGAAGATTTTGATAAAGATGTAGTATCGAAGCAGTGGAGAACAGGATATAAATATGGTGAAAGACTGTTAAGACCTGCTACTGTAGTGGTAAGTTCCGGTAATGAAGAAGATTCTGAATAAATATATGGAGATTGAAAATAATGGCTAATGATTATTACGATACTCTTGGTGTTGCTAAATCTGCAACAATAACTGAGATAAAAAAATCATATAGAAAACTGGCAATTAAATATCATCCTGACAAAAACCCAGGTGATAAAAGTGCTGAAGATAAGTTTAAGGAAATATCACAGGCTTATGAGGTTTTGAGTGATACAAGTAAGCGTTCACAGTATGATCAATTCGGTCATGATGCATTTACACGATCCGGCAGAGGTGGAGCAGGAACCGGTGGTTTTCATGATCCGTTCGATATATTCAGTTCTGTTTTTGGTGGTTCAGGAGGTTCTATTTTTGAAGAATTCTTCGGCGGAGGAATGGGAGGCAGAGGCAGTCAGACAAGATCTTCTGTTCAAGATGGATCTGATTTAAGATATGATCTTGAAATTGATTTTGAAGATGCAGTATACGGTGGCGATAAAAAAATATCGTTTGCAAGATTGCAGACCTGTTCTTCATGCAGTGGTAATGGGTGCAAAGCCGGAAGTGGAAAAGTTACCTGTTCCAGGTGCGGAGGAAGCGGTTATGTTTCTACAAATCATGGATTTCTAAGTATGCGACAGGGATGTCCTTCCTGTAGAGGTACAGGACAGATAATCGAAAAACCATGTCCAAAATGCAGTGGTGAAGGCAGAGTAAGAACTCAGAAAACTATTCAGGTTCATATTCCACCGGGAGTTGATACAGGTTCTAGGTTGCGTGTTGCAGGGGAAGGTGAAAGCGGTGTAGGAGGCGGAAGAGCAGGTGATTTATTTATTGTAATTCATGTGAGAAGTCATGAAGTTTTTCATAGAGACGGATCTGATGTGATGTGTGAAGTTCCTATCGAGTTTACTACTGCTGCTTTGGGGGGGATTATTGAAGTTCCTACTATTTCCGGGAAAGCTAAATTAAAAATCCCTGAAGGCACTCAATCAGGAACTGTTCTCAGAATGAGAGGAAAAGGTATTCCTTCATTACGAGGTGGAAGAAGGGGCGATCAGCATATAAAGATTTTTGTAGAAGTACCACAGAAATTAACTAAATCTCAGAAAGAGAAATTGAACGAATTTGCAGAACTTGATGATCCAAATAAAAACCATCCTATGATGTCTGTATTTTTGGATAAGGCAAAACGCTTTTTTAAAGGAGAATAGTTTGCACTAATTATAAATTGTTAATGTAGATAAAATATTACTCATTTTATTTTGGATTTTAGTAAGAGAGTTCAAAGTTATAGCATTCGTACTAAGAAACTAATTATTATTCGTATTTAGAAAATGAAGAATTTAGCAATTATAGGGAACCCAATTTCGCATTCATTATCACCGATAATGCATAATGCGGCTATTAAGGCATTAGATCTGGATATTGAATATTCTACTGTAAAAGTTGAAAGCGCTGAATTGTCAAAGTTTTTAGAAATAGCAGTGGAAAAATATATAGGATTTAATGTTACTGTTCCTTACAAAACTGATGTATTACAGTATTTGGATCATATTGATAAAAATGCTATATTGGGTGAAAGTGTTAATACTGTAGTAGTTAGTAAAGACGGTAAGTTTTCTGGTTTTTCTACAGATGGTTATGGTTTAGAAAAAGCATTAAGTTTAGAATTTCCTATTAAAGTTAGTGAGGAAAATTTTTTCTTCGTCGGTTGTGGTGGTGCAGCTAAAGCTGCCATATCTCATCTTCTTTCCATAGGTGTACAAAATATTGTTATAGCTAATAGATCTCTCAACAAAGCAGAAAATTTTATAAAAAAACTAATAAAAAGCTATCCTAATTCAAGCTTGGAAGTCTGTAGCTTAAAGGATGTTAATTTAATAAAATCTCATTTTGATAATAATCCTATAATAATACAGTCCACAAGTCTAGGTCTAAATAAAAATGATATTATGCCTTTGAATGTTAATTTGCTTAATGAGAATATGAGAGTATTTGATATGATTTATGGTATGACTCCATTTTTACTACAGTCCAGAACGAAAGGGTGTATGATCTCAGACGGCAGATTGATGCTTCTATATCAAGGCGTAAAATCATTTAAAATATGGACAGGTATCGAACCTCCTGTTAACATTATGAAAAATGCTCTTTTCTCAGAATTAGAGGATAGGGGATAGGAACTATAGATGTTGGAGAATGTAGAATTAGAAAGACACGACTGTCATAGAGAACTTTAATTTCGGAAATTAATATTGAAAGCTTGTGTCAGAGTTCATGACGATAGTCAAGCTGAACGATAATTTTAGTTACAGAATTCAAAAAACTAAACAGTGTTTTGAATTAAGAAAGAATGAGCTATGAAAAGTAAAGCTAAAAACAGTAAACAATTCATAACCCCCAACCCCTAGTTTTCCACATGTCTTTTTTAAATATTTTTAACACTATTCAAAATACAGCAATGATGCCGTTTTGGTGTGTGGTAATTTTTATTTTTGGTTTATGTGTCGGCAGTTTTATAAATGTTTGCATCTGGAGAATTCCGAGAAAGGAATCAGTGACTCTTACACCTTCTCACTGTCCCAAATGTGGGAAAAGGATAAAATGGTATGAGAATATACCTGTAGTCAGTTGGCTGGTTTTGAGAGGAAAATGCAGCGGATGCTCTGAGAAAATATCTGTACAATATCTTCTTATTGAATTAATAACTGCTTTTTTATTTGTTATTTCTTATATAAGAATTATGACTTTACACTATCCTATCAGTATGCTAATACCATACTTGTTAGCTTCTTCTATGTTTATTGTTACTTTTGTGATAGACTATAAATTTAAAATTATTCCGAATAAGATTACTTATGCTGTTATTATAATTTCATTATGTGTTGGTACTGTTTTTCCTGAATCTGTCAACAGATTAACTCATTTTTCAGGTTTTCTAAATTCATTTCTTGGCTTTCTGGTATCTTTATGCATATTTTGGGCTATTTCAATTATCGGTAAAATGGTGTATAAACGAGATGCTTTTGGATTGGGAGATGTTAAATTTCTGGCGGCTTTGGGAGCGTGTTTTGGTTTGTTTCCTGCTGTATGGTTTTTCGTTATTATTGTTGCTTCATTCCTTGGTGTTTTATTCGGTATTTTATTAATCGTATTTAAGAAAAAGAAGCTCACACATGAAATTCCATTTGGCCCTTTTCTTTCAGCTGCAGGGTGTGTATGGATTATTTATGGACCTGAAATAACTGTATATTATTTCAAATTAAATTATATTCTTATTCATTATATTTAGCTTCATGAGTAATTGTAACTTTTCTATATTATGATATAATTTTTAATGGTATTTTTTATTAAAATTATTTTGATTTTGTGCGTAATATGTTAAAATTTAAACTAAGAAGAGTGCGTCTGATTTTTGCTTATATTATAGGTGTATCAGTGATATTGATTTTACTGATATGTCTACTTGGGGTAATTTCTACGAGATCATTAGTTTCTCTCGGACATTATGCAGAATCAACCAATAGAAATAATATAAAGCAGGAAACATATACATTAATTTTTGAAAATACTGAAGTATTAGGTAAAAACTTTAGTTCCATGTTTTCAAGTGCTCAGAATTTAGCTTCAATTATGTCGAAACTGTCGACCTATTATCTGTACAATCCAAGCGATTATCATAAGTCAATCAGAAATGAAAGTTCGACTTTAAAATTTGTAAAGGAAAATAGCTATCTTGTAGACCAAAATAAAAAGAATGATACAATTCTTTGTTACTGGGGAGATGCTAAAACAGTTCCTAAAGTGGTTATAAATGAAGCGAGAGCATTAAGCTATAACATAAAATTAATAAGTCTTATTTACAGTACTTACTCAATATATAATCAGGTTTGGATAAATGTATTAAAGGACAAATATTTTATTAAATCTCCTGCTAATCTTTCAGAGACACAATCTACACCTAAATCTTTGTTTAATATATATTTTACAAAAGAGTACAATAAATATCGTTCTTATTATGCAAGAAATCCCGATCTCAAAAATGAAGCAATATGGACAAAACCTAAATCTGTAATTTTTGGGAAAAATAAAATTATTTCTGTACAGTATCCTATTTTTGGAAGAATGGGAAGTTTTCATGGTTTTTCAGGAATCGATATAAATATTGATAATTTATTTAATACTGTTTTAGCTTCTGATTTATCATTTGACAGTAGCAAAGCTACAAGGTCATGGGAACCTTTTTTGCTGATGGGCGATACTACTATTGTTGAATTTCCTAAAAATTTATATAAACCGTTTGGGTTGTCAGATTCCAAAATAAAAAAGAACTATATTAAATATAATTATGATACTAAAATTTTGGATTCTCAAAATAAACTGATTGTAAAATTAGGAGATGAAATAAAACACCGAAGCGATGGTATTATCGAGATAAATATAAATAAGAAAAAATACCTAATAGCTTTTTGTAAAATTGATACAAATAACTGGGTAGTGGGCACTATAGTACCGGCTGATCAGCTATATGATACTATTGCTCAAACGAATTTAAAAACAAATAAAATTATCAGTGAACAGATTACTCAGTTCATAGGTGTATCAGTATTATTTTTATTCGGAGCAATTATTTTATCTGTTGCATTTTTCAAGCATCTTGTACTGTCTCCAATTATTGAATTAAGAAATGTTGTAAAAAAAATAGGAAAAGGGGTATTTAACAGCGAATTCAAAGCAAGAGGGATAACCGAATTGGTTGAGCTGTCAAGAGGGATAAAAGTTCTCGGAAGAGAATTAACGGAATTTACGGAAGACCTAAAAAACGATGCGAAAGAGAGACAGGCTATTGAAACTGAATTAAATATTGCTGCAAAAATACAGAGATCAGTTCTGCCCAAAATAAGATCAAGGTTTCTCAGAAAAGAGTTCGAATTAGATGCTAAGCTGGTTCCTTCCAGAATTGTATCAGGGGACTTTTATGATTTCTTTTATATCAATAAAAATACAATTGTTATAGTACTGGCGGATATTTCTGGTAAAGGTGTTTCTTCAGCATTCTTTATGAATATGGCCAAATCAATAATTAAAAGTCTCTGTCTGAAAGACAGGTATCATAATCCTGGTCGAATCCTAAACAGAGTGAACAGAGAACTGTCAAAAGACAATGAAGCATGCATGTTTTTAACCATGTATTTAGCGTATTACAATATAAAAACAGGAAAATTGACTTATTCAAACGCAGGACATCATGATATTATTAGAACTAATTCAAAAGGCAAAATTTCATTTTTCGGTATACTTGGAGATCCTGCAATTTGCTTGAATCCGACTACCAGTTATAAAGTAGCAGAAAAAAACTTAGATGTTGGAGATACAATAGTATTCTATACTGACGGTATTTCAGAGGCTATGAACCCTCAGCATGAAGATTACGGAGAGGCAAGAGTAGCCGATCTTATCAGTAAAAATTGTAATGAAGAAGCAAAAGACATCAGCGCAGAAGTATTAAAAGATATTATAAAGTTTGAACGAGGTGCAAGATTCGATGATATAACGTTACTTGTCCTGAAAAGAAAGAAATAAAAACTATCTGCTTATTGCTACTATTATAGCAATAAGCAGTTTTACTCAAATTTATAGGTTGAAAACTTCTACAAGTTCTCTCATTTCGTCTTGAGTCATACCCAATGGTTTGAAACCGCTGGCAAGACATTTCATATAAATTTTACAGCCCTTATTTGCTACATCTATAAAGTCAAAAGCTTCTAATGTATCAACGCCTGTGGCAATTGCTCCATGTTTTGACCATATTGCGACATCTCTTTTTCTTAATGCTGCAACTGTTAGATCTGCCAGTTCATCTGATCCTGGGAGAGCATATTTACATAAAGCGACTCCTCTTGGAACGAATGCTCTTACTTCAGGGAGCATTGACCAGATTGCGCTGTTAAATACGTCTTCATTTTTGGTTAACTGTGGATGATGAGACATACAGATAGTTTCTATAGGATGTGTATGTACAACTGCTCTGTGGTTGCTGTTTGTTTTTAATTTATCCAAATGAATTTTAACATGAGAAATGAGTTCACTTGTTGGTCTCAGATAATTATTATCTTCTTCACCCCATATAATGTAATACCCTGTAGCATTTTCATTAAATTTAATAATACATGAAACCATGTCAGGTTTGATTAATTCACGCAGTCTTTTTCCTGTTCCAGTTACAAAGAAAAACATATTTGCAGCTTCTTCAGGATACATAGGCGTTTCTATAAATTTTTTATCTCTTATGTCAATTTCAATTCCTATAAAATATTCTGTAAGGTTTATAGAAATATTTCCACCGTTTCTCTCAGCCCATTCTCTTTCCCATAAATAATTAGCTGTTTCTGTAGTTTTTTCTATTTCATTTAATATGTTTTGATTTAGTTCAATCTGCTTCATAATCAAATACCTTGTAAATAATTAAGTTAAATATATAGAATATAGCTTAGTTCAATATTTTAACTAATAAAAAACTTTATAGATTATTACTTTTATTTAATTGGTTTTTTATATCTGTAATGTATTTTCTTTTTATGAAGAATAACTTTAGATAACTTAATGAAAGGATCAATGACATGAAAAAAGCAAGTGCAAGACACATTTTAGTCGGTTCAGAAGAGATATGCCAGGAATTAAAATCTGATATTGAAAACGGAGCAGATTTTGCTGTTGTAGCCAAAGAATATTCAGAATGTCCATCAGGAAATAAAGGCGGTGATCTTGGTGAATTTTATCCGGGTCAAATGGTAAAAGAGTTTGATCAGGTAGTATTCTCTGAAGAAGTCGGTAAAGTTCATGGTCCTGTAAAAACTCAATTTGGTTATCATCTGATAGAAATTACTGAAAGAACAGATGCTTAATCGATAATTTTGGATGTTTTATTTAAAATTTTGATTTTGTAAATTAAATTTTAAAGACATATTCAACAAAAACATATAATTGTAATTCGCATTCGGTGCGGTATTTATAAATAACTTTTATCAAAAATATTAAATTTATTATGGAAAACGTTGTTATTATCGGTACAGGACCTGCAGGGTATACTGCTGCAATCTATTGTGCCAGAGCAGATCTAAAGCCTATAATAGTCTCAGGACAGCTTCCAGGAGGTCTGCTAACACAGACTACTGATATTGAAAATTTTCCAGGTTTTCCTGAAGCAGTTAATGGTTTTGAGTTAATGGATAAAATGCAGAAACAGGCTGAATCTTTTGGGACAATATTAAAATACGATAGTGTTGAATCTGTCGATTTTAAAAATGGAGGCCCTCAGATCCTAAAGCTTGAAAGCGGGGAAGAAATCACTGCGAAAGCAGTTATTATTGCAACAGGTTCCAGCCCGAGATGGATGGGATTGGAGTCTGAAAAAAGGCTTCAAACTAAAGGTGTTAGTGCTTGCGCCACCTGCGACGGTGCATTTTACAGAGATGTACCTGTGGTAGTTGTTGGTGGAGGTGACTCAGCAATGGAAGAAGCAGTGTTCCTCACAAAATTTGCTAGCAAAGTTACAGTCATACATCGTAGAGATGAACTGAGAGCTTCAAAAATTATGGCAGCACGTGCCTTGGCAAATAAAAAAATTGAATTTGCCTGGAGCAGTACTGTTGTAGATGTTTTAGGTGAAGATAAAGTAGAGGGAGTTAAAATAAAGAATGTTAAAAGCGGGGAAGAATCAGTTATTAAATGTGATGGTTATTTTGCTGCCTTAGGACATGTTCCAAACACTGAAGTTTTTACTTCATCTATTAAAACTGATGATAAAGGTTTCATTATTTTAAATGGACAGAGCGCTTATACTGATATTGAAGGAGTATTTGCCGCAGGAGATTGTGCTGACAATACTTACAAGCAGGCTATCAGTGCTGCCGGTATGGGATGTAGAGCTGCAATTGATGCAGAGCGTTGGCTTGAAGGCCTTTCCTAATTTTCAGGCTTCAGAGTTTAAATTTTTAGATATGATGTTGGATCCTATTAATTTAAAAGCTGAAGCTGTTGAAAACTTTTATGAGTTTGTTTAATGAAAAGAGCTGTTTGTTTATTATTAGTTTTTGCATTTGGAATTATTTTTGACTTCGGTCATAATTATGCATTTCTAATTAGATATATTTTAATGATTCAGCTTTTATTCGCCTTTATCAATTTATCCCGTTTTAAAATTCATGAATATAAGCAGCATGTTTATGCGCTTATTTTTATGGTAATGCTTTCAGTAGTTTTATTCTTTCCAATTAATCTTTTTAATCATAATTTAGCAGTAGTTGCTTTTATTATTGCTATCTCGCCTACTGCTATAGCAACCACAGTAATTGCAAATTTACTGGATAGGGATATTACATATGTTGCAAGCTTTGTAGTATTATCTAATTTATTTGTAGCTTTCCTATTACCATTAATTTTGCCTGTTTTAGATCATTCTGATTTTAATATCGCGAACTTTATGGCAATTTTAATATCTACATTAAGTGTAATATTTATTCCTTTTGTATTAGCTTTTATGTTAAAATTTGTATTGAGAGATAGAGTTAAAAAATATGTTGGTAAACTCAAAAGCATCCAATTTTATCTTTGGTTGCTTTTAATGTATTTGGCAATTTCAAAAGCGTCATATTTCATAAAAACAAATAAAAATTTGTATAGTGAAATTATAGGTATTTCTATTTTAACAGCAGTTATATGCTGCATAAATTATATAGTGGGTAGGAAGCTTGGCAGCAAAAAATTTAGATTGGAATCTTCTATAGTTTTGGGACAAAAGAATACTGCTTTTATGATTTGGTTTTCTTTAACTTTTTTAAACCCTTTAGTTGCTTTAGGACCGACATGTTATGTCCTGTTTCAAAATATATATAATTCTTATCTTTTAAGTAGGCATAGAAATTTAAAATAGGATTAAATTTTCTAATTGCCGTATCAAATATTGATTCTTGCAGAAAAAGTTATATCATTTTAGAAATAGCATTTTCTTAATTTAATATTTTATTCAAACAATATCTTCTTATGAATTATAAAATAATAAAGTACACTGCATTCTGCTGTTTATTTGTTCTTTTCACTTTCAATTTAAATGCTAAAAATATCCGCTCGGCTAAACGTTTTGGCAGAACATATGTTTACTTGCGTGATGTTGCAAAGTATTATGGTATGTCGATTTCAATATTCAGAAAATATGCACTCCTTAAAAGCAGGTATTCTAATTTAGAATTTAATTATGATTCAAGAACTGGTAATATTAACCGAGTTAAAGTTAATTTTTCATTTGCTCCTATTTATAATAATGGCAACCCTTTGATCAGCCGAACAGATTTTTTGTTATTGATAAATCCTATTCTAAATTCAAAATCATTAAAAAGATCCAGAATCAAAACTATTGTTATTGATCCTGGACATGGAGGAAAAGACAATGGCGCTGAAGGAAATGGAGCTAGAGAGAAAAGCATAACTTTATCAATAGCCAGAAAACTTGCTAAAATATTATCTGCAAAAGGGTATAAAATTATTATGACAAGAAATAGGGATGTTTTTTTACAGATTAAAGACAGACCTAAGGTTAATGATAGATTTGGCGGTGATTTGTTTATATCTATACATTGTAATGCTGCCACTCCAAGTGCCAGCGGAATTGAAACCTTTATATTGGCCCCTGCAGGCGCTTCTTCTACGCATAGTTCTAAAAAAGTTTCGTCATCTGAAAACGGAAACAGTAATGATAAATATAATGCATTATTAGGATATGAAATACAGAAAAGTTTACTGAGAACAGGTAGGAAAGATAGAGGCCTCAAACATGCTAGATTTGCTGTTTTGAAGTATTCACATAAACCTGCAGTGTTGATTGAAACCGGATTTTTGTCGAATTCTTATGAAGGTAAACTGTTGACACAAACGAAATATCAGAATTTACTGGCACAATTGATAACGAACGGTATCCTGAAATATATTCGTGCTGTCAAGTAAAGATAAAAATACTGAATATTTTATGTCTGATTAATATTTAGCTATTAGTATGCAATAATTTTAATCCTTATTTATTAAGTACACCCTATTCAACTTCTTCTTGTCAAATAATTATTCTATAAAATATTTTTACTAAATTTGTATTCAATGCTGGAAAATGGTACTGATATATTATAGCAGATGTAAGCAAATCAAAAATTGTTATATCAAAATAAGGAGATTTTCTAAGAAGAAAGAGTCAAAGCAAATCAATAAAAATAAAATGAGGTGGTATTGTGGGAATTTTAGCAATTTTAATATGCGGTATTGTTGCCATTATTTATAGCATTTTTTGTTGTAAATGGATTTTAAAACAGCCTGATGGAAATGAAAAAATGAGAAGTATTGCTACTGCAATACAACAGGGTGCTAAAGCATTTCTCAACCGACAATATGCCGCGATTACAGTTGTTGGTATAATTGTATTTTTTATTCTTGGTTTTGCTCCTCATTTAGGTTGGACTACTGCATTTGCGTTTTTAGTCGGCGCTGTTTTATCCGGAGCTGCGGGATACATAGGAATGAATATATCTGTAAGAGCAAATGTGAGGACTACAGAGGCAGCACATTCTTCTTTGGAAAAGGCTATAAAAGTTGCTCTTCAGGGTGGCGCAGTAACAGGGATGCTAGTTTTGGGCCTTGGCCTGTTAGGGATAACATGTTTCTATATTTTTCTTCTTGGCGGATTTAGTGTGCCGGTTAATGTAAATCTTGATATGCTTATCAGGCCGTTGATAGGGTTGGCTTTTGGTGGTTCTCTTATCTCTATTTTTGCCCGTCTAGGCGGTGGTATTTTTACTAAAGGTGCAGATGTCGGAGCTGATTTAGTGGGGAAAATTGAATCCGGTATTCCTGAAGATGATCCTAGGAATCCAGCTGTAATAGCAGACAATGTCGGTGACAATGTCGGTGACTGTGCAGGCATGGCGGCTGATTTATTTGAAACTTATGCTGTAACCATAGTTGCTACAATGCTATTGGCTGTAATAACATTTAAATCATCAGGTAGTGCTATACTCTATCCTTTAGCTTTAAGTGCCGTTGCGATAATTGCATCTTTAATTGGTTTTAGTTTTATAAGAACTAAATCTGCAAAAAAAGTTATGAGATCTCTATACAGAGGATTGATTATAACAGAAGTTATCTCAGCAATTATATTCTTTCCTGTAACTAAATGGATGTTTAATATGCCCGGAGTAAATTATCTCAATATTTACTTTAGTGCTCTTGTGGGTTTAGTTTTAACTTTTTTGATAATGGTTATTACAGATTTTTATACTGCTGCAGAGCATAGGCCTGTAAAAAAAATAGCTCAGGCTTCAACAACAGGACATGCAACTAATATTATTTCTGGGCTGGCTACTTCTCTAAGAGCTACTTATTTACCTGTTTTAGCAGTATGTGCAAGTATTTATGTCGCCTATATGTTATGTGGACTTTTTGGTATTGCTGTTGCAGTTACAGCGATGCTATCAATGTCAGGATTTATAGTTACTTTAGACTCTTTTGGTCCGATAACAGATAATGCAGGTGGTATCGCGGAAATGTCCGAATCTCCTGAAGAGGTCCGTAATATTACTGATGCTTTAGATGCTGTTGGAAATACAACTAAGGCATTAACAAAAGGTTATGCTATTTGTTCTGCAGGTTTGGCAGCACTTGTTCTGTTTGCAGATTATACACACCAGTTAAAAATTATTCATAATATGGTTTTGCATTTTGATCTGACTAACCCTCTAGTAATCATAGGGTTGTTGATTGGCGGATTAATTCCATATCTGTTTGGAGCTATGGCAATGGAAGCTGTAGGCAAAGCTTCAGGAGCTATTATTTTAGAAGTCAGAAGGCAATTTAAAGCTGATAAAGGTATAATGACAGGTGAATCCAAACCTGATTATTCTAAAGCTGTAGGACTATTGACAAAAGCAGCAATTAAACAGATGATTATTCCTTCTTTATTGCCGATCATTATACCTATTCTTGTCGGTTATATTTTGGGGCCTATTGCCCTTGGCGGTGTTCTTCTTGGGACTATAATAACTGGATTGTTCCTAGCTATATCAATGACTACAGGGGGGGGAGCATGGGATAACGCAAAGAAATATATTGAGGATGGTAATTTGGGTGGTAAAGGCAGTGAAGCTCATAAAGCTGCAGTCACAGGGGATACTGTCGGAGATCCATATAAGGATACTGCAGGCCCAGCAATTAACCCATTGATAAAAATTGTTAATATTGTAGCTATTTTATTAATTGCTGTCTTATAATATTTGATAGATTTCCAAAACATACTATTTGTAATAGTTTAAGTTTTATATCTTTATTGTTTTGGAGATCTTATTTTGAAAGATATTATAATAAAAGGAGCACGACAGCATAATTTAAAAGGAATAGATGTTACTATTCCTAGAAACTCCTTTGTTGTTATAACAGGTTTAAGCGGATCAGGTAAATCTTCTCTCGCTTTTGATACACTGTACGCTGAAGGGCAGAGAAGATACGTAGAAAGTCTTTCTACTTATGCAAGACAGTTTCTTGATCAGATGCAGAAACCTGATGTGGAACACATTGAAGGTTTATCTCCTGCAATTGCTATTGAACAGCGTTCTTCAGGCGTTAATCCCCGCTCTACTGTTGCTACAACAACAGAAATATATGACTATTTAAGAGTTTTATACTCAAGAGTGGGTAAACCGCATTGTCCTAAGTGTGGTAAGCCTGTTCATGCTCAAAGTGCACAGGCTGTATGCGAAAAAATATTAAAATTACCTGCTGATAGAAAACTGATTGTTCTTGCTCCTTATATTATCGGAAGAAAGGGCGAACATAAAGAGGTTTTGGAAAAACTAAGAAAAGATGGTTTTGTCAGGGCTCGGATTGATGGTAAAATTATTGATTTGGATTCTGAAATATCCCTAGAAAAGAATATAAAGCATACGATTGAAGCTGTAATTGACAGATTGAAAACCGGAAAACTTGAAACTTCAAGAATTACTGATTCTGTTGAATTAGCTTTGAGATGCGGAGATGGCTTATTAACTATACTTTACGAAAGTAATTCTCCGGATAAGAAATGGGAGGAAGAACAGATCAGTGAGCATTTGGCCTGTTTAAAATGCTCTATCAGTTTTGGGAAACTGGAGCCACGTAATTTTTCATTTAACAGCCCGTACGGAGCGTGTTCTTCATGCAATGGCCTTGGTACAAAACTTGTTATAAAACCTGAAAGAATTATCGTTGATGAAAATCTGTCTATAAAAAAAGGTGCTATACCTATCTGGAGAAGAGGGCCGAGAAGATTGATAATTTACTATAATCATCTTTTAAGACGCATGGCAGAACATTTGGATTTTCCGGATCTTATTAAAACTCCTATCAAAGATATGCCTGATAGTATCAGAAGCATATTATTTTATGGTACAGGTGAAGAGATAGTAAACTTTGATTACTGGCATAGAGGAAAACAACACAAACTTAGAAAACCTTTTGAAGGGATAGTTCATAATCTTGAAAGAAGATATGTTGAAACAGAGAGTGACTCTGTAAGGTCAAGATTGAGAGACTGTATGGTTAAAGAACTTTGTCCTAAATGTAAAGGCGCAAGATTAAAACCTTCAAGCTTAGCTGTAACTGTCGGTGCCAAGCCTATTCATAAATTTAATGAGTTAAGTGTAAAAAATGCTCTTAAATTTGTTTCAAATATTAAATTGTCAGAAGAAGATTCAATAATTGCTTCAGAAATTTTAAATGAAATTAAAGCAAGGCTTGGTTTTTTAAGTAACGTTGGGCTTACTTATTTATCACTGGATAGAGAGAGTTCAACACTTTCGGGAGGTGAAGCACAGCGTATAAGGTTGGCTACTCAGCTTGGCAGCGGCCTAGTTGGCGTAATATATATTTTAGATGAACCAAGTATTGGACTTCATCAGAGAGATAATGACAGACTGCTGGAAACTTTAATTAATTTAAGAGATACAGGAAATACTGTTGTAGTTGTAGAGCATGATTTAGATACAATTAAAAAAGCAGATCACATTATTGATTTAGGACCAGGGGCGGGGAGACTTGGAGGTAACTTAATTTATAGTGGACCTCCTAAAAAAATTACAAATGTAAAAAATTCTTTAACAGCCGAATACATTACCGAAAAGCGTGAAATTAAAATTCCAGAAAATAGATTTAATGGCAATGGTAAAAATATTAAAATTATTGGAGCAGAACAGAATAATCTTAAAAATATAGATGTAGAATTTCCATTGGGGAAATTTATTTGCGTGACTGGTGTTTCAGGATCAGGCAAAAGCAGTTTAATTAATGATATTTTACGCATTGCTGTTAACAGATATTTTAATATAGGCAGAGAACAACCTGGTAAACATAAAGAAATTACAGGAATTGAAACGTTAGGTAAATCGATTGTTATTGATCAAACTCCCATAGGCAGAACGCCTAGATCTAATCCGGCTACATATACTGATGCGTTTACTTTGATAAGACAGTTATATTCCAAACTGCCTGAATCAAGAATGCGCGGTTATAAACCAGGACGATTTTCATTTAATGTTAAAGGCGGGCGCTGTGAAGAGTGTAAAGGTGACGGTATTAAAAAAATAGAAATGCTTTTTCTACCTGATGTTTATGTACAGTGTTCTGTATGTAAAGGGAGAAGATTTAATAATGAAACACTTAATGTTTTGTACAAAGGTAAAAGTATTGCTGATGTACTGGATATGACAGTCAATGAAGCGACTGAATTTTTTGATGCTATTCCAAACTTGTATAGAAAATTAAAAACTTTAGTTGATGTTGGTTTAGGTTATATCCATTTAGGACAGCCAGCAACAACACTTTCAGGTGGAGAAGCTCAAAGGGTAAAGCTTGCTACAGAGCTTGCTAAAAGACAACAGGGACATACTCTTTATATCTTAGATGAACCTACAACCGGACTTCATATTGCTGATGTAGAAAAACTGCTTGCTGTACTTTTGAAATTAAGAGATCAGGATAATACAATTCTTGTGATTGAACATAATCTAGATGTTATTAAAGTTGCTGATCATATTATTGACCTTGGTCCTGAAGGTGGAGATAAAGGTGGCAAACTAATCGCGCAGGGAACTCCTGAAGAAGTTGCTAAAGTTAAAAAATCCTATACTGGGCAATACTTGAAGAGTATTTTTAAATAGGTTTAGATTTGGAATTTTCATGAAAAAGAATTTAGATGTTTTTATAGGTTCGTATACTCAAAAAGAAGCACACGTTAATGGAACCGGTAAAGGTATATATTGGTTTAAGTTAGATACAGATTCTTTTAACGTTAAGGAAGAACATTACTTTGATGGTATTATTAATCCCAGTTATCTGTATGTAGATTCAGATAAAAAATTATTATACAGCGTTGAGGAAACATCAGAAAATGGAATGGTTCACTCATTTAGGATTGATAATAATAATATGAAATTAAATCATCTGTCATCAAGATCGACTGATGGAGCAAGTCCTTGCCATTTAAGTTTTGATAATAAGCATAAACTGTTAATGGTTGCAAATTATTCAGGTGGCAATATAAAACTGTTTCCTGTAAATGATAATGGAATTATACTTGAGAGCATTTATGAGTATAAATATACAGGCAATAGCATAAATAAAGAAAGACAAAATGAATCTCATCCTCATTCTATAATATCTGTTCCTGACAACAAACATTTTCTCGTTCAAGACTTAGGAACTGATAAAATATGGATACATGATTTTGATAAGTTAGAAAATAATTCAGAATTAAAATCAATTAATATACATCCAGGAAGCGGCCCTAGGCATTTAGCTTTTAATCGTAAATTATCTGTATGCTATCTAATTAATGAACTTAATGCTAATATCAATGTAATTTCATTTAATAATCATTTTGATAATATCAATGTGATACAGACCTTACCTTCTTTGAATCCTGATATTGCAGTAAATAGAAAATTATCTGCAGCAATTCATTTACACCCAAACGGTAAATATTTGTACGTATCAAATAGAGGAAGTGATACTATTTCAATTTTTTATGTTAATAATAAAAATGGTAAATTAACTTTTGTAGATATGGTTAGTGTTGATGGTAAAGAACCAAGAGATTTTAATATTTCACCTGATGGTCAATTGTTAATTTGTGCAAATCAAAATTCTAATGATATCACTATCTTTAACGTAAATTCAGAAACTGGATTGTTGAAATATACTAAAAAGAGAATAAAGATTAATAGTCCTACTTTTGTCCATATAAATTAAAAATATTGAATAATCTTATGAAACCAATACATTCAAATAGAAAAATTAGAGAGAGTCAGAATAAAATTTCGTTTATTACAAAAGATTCAACAAAAAAATTTCATTTGTTCAGTCTGAAAATAGTCATAATTACCGTTAAATTTATTTTTAGAATTTGTGGCGTCATGAAAATAATGCGACGCGAAGCATATGATTTACAATTAGCAGAACATACATTGTTTTTTCAAAATTTACCTCAGAAATTTAACGATTTGAAAATACTTTTCCTATCTGATATTCATATTGATCTTGTTGATAATATAAAAGGTAAGCTTTTGAAAACTGTAAATGAATCTGAATTTGATATCTGTATACTGGGAGGAGATTATGTTTATAAACATAAAAAGATTAGTTCAGGTGATATTAGAGAATTTTATAGAAAATTAATTGAAATTATACAGAATAAGAGCAGAAAGATTTATGGAATACTCGGTAATCATGATAGATATGAAAGTGGAGTTTTTTTGGAATCTCTGGGAGTTAAAATTCTAGTTAATGAATCAGTTAAAATTGAAAAAGACAATGAATTTATTTATATTTCAGGTATTGATGATCCATGTTATTTCGGAGCACATGATTTTGATTTATGTGAAAAAGATATAATTGACAGTGATTGTTTTAAAATACTTATTTCCCATAGTCCAGGAACTTATAAAGATGCAGATAAACTCAATTATTCTTTAAGTTTGAACGGGCATACTCATGGAGGTCAAATTTGCCTTCCCGGGGGAAATATGATTTTTTCAAATACCAGTGCTCCCAATAAACTTGCTAAAGGTTGTTGGAAATACAATAATCTTCAGGGATATACATCAAACGGTATAGGCTGCAGCGGTTTTGCTGGAAGGTTGTATTGTAAACCCGAAGTAGTGATATTAAAACTGAAATGCGCAAATTAGAAATTATATGCTCTAAACTCATAATTTCTAATTTTAGAGAATATCAGTGAAGTATTCCTTTGAGATGGAAGAGTCCTATTATTCCTTTTGCAATGATATCTACTGCTATTGAAAGCAAGATAATACCTACAAATATTTTTATAATTCTTAATCCGTTAATTCCTATTATTTTCATAAAAAATTCACTGTAATAGAAAAAAAGGAATAAGACAAGTGTTGCTGTCAATGAAGCTATTGTTAAAACAATTTTACTTTCAAGATCATTTCCGTATAGCTGAAGGCACATCATAACCTGAAGTATTGATGCCGGTCCACTTACTATTGGAAAAGCAAGTGGAACAATGGCTATATCATCATCGAGTGGAGATTCATCATCGGACATAGGCTTAGTAATTTTAGGTCGAACCATTGGTAAACAGCCTATAAAAAGTAGAATGCCGCCGGTAATTTCAAAAGCAGGCAGTGTGACACCAAAGAAATTTAAAACACCTGTTCCCAGCCAAGTTACAGTTATAAGTATTATTGCAATTGTTATACTCGTTTTTATACTGATGTGCTTTCTTTCAGCTAAAGAGTAGTTTGCTGTTGTACCTAAAAAAATTGCCAGCATGCCCAATGGATTCATTATTGTTAAAAGAAGAGCTAAAGAACCAAGATATATGTGCAGCCATGAACCTGATAGTAAATCGAAAACATGTGATGTCATTGATTTTATCCCTATATTTACATGAGTTTTAGACCCGGTAGATCCTGGCTGTCTACAATACCTACAACTTTGTTATCTCTATCAATGACGACAATATCATCTACTCTTCTTTCTTCAATCAGTTTGAGAACATTGACTGCCATTTGATCTGAGAATACTGTTACAGGTCCAACTGTCATATATTTATCTACAGATTCATCAAGCATTGTTAAATCTTTAAGATGCCGTCTCAAGTCGCCGTCAGTAAAGACGCCTAGTAATTTATCATTTTTGTCAACTACAATAGCAGAACCACTTTTCGCTTTAGTCATTTTAAGAATTGTGTCTTTTACTGTTGCATACGGAGGGATTTTAACCAGCCTGTCAGTATTTTCATTTCTCATGATATCGGTAATTTTTAAAGTTACCGATCTTCCGATGGCCCCGCCAGGGTGAATTCTGCCGTAATCTTCTTTCGTAAACCCTCTGGTTTCAAGCAATACCATTGCTAAAGCATCTCCCAACACAAGTTGAGCCGTCGTTGATGTAGTAGGGGCTAAGTTGAAAGGGCATGCCTCTTTTTCAATCGGAATTGCTATAACAATGTCAGACCATTTAGCCAGCTTTGATTTAGAGTTTCCTGTTATTGATGCAATAGGAACATTAAGCCTTTTTGCTGAGGGTAAAATAGTTAAAAGTTCCTCTGTTTCACCACTGTAGCTTAACGTCAGTAGTAGATCTTTATTCTGCAAAATACCCAAATCTCCATGCATAGCTTCCACAGGATGCATAAAGGTCGCATGAGAGCCTGTACTTGCCAGTGTCGCCGCAATTTTATAACCGATATGCCCGCTTTTTCCAATACCGCTTAATACTATTTTACCGCCGTTATCTAAAACTTTTGCACACTCAGTTACCAGTTTTTCAAAAGAATCATCAATAAGATTCTTTATTTTATTAAGTCCTTTAATTTCTAAATCAAAAATATCTTTAGCCTGATCAATAACTTTACTCATAAAAATTACCGTTTTTCTGTTATAACATAAGTTCAATAATAGTATAGATATTTTAACCATTTATTCATGAAATTACTAATAAAATATAGTATAATAAATGTATTACTTTTATACCTTTTGAAAACTTATTTTTTTAAACTAAATTATTTCTTTTATGTAAATTAGTTTTTCAATATATTTAATTACAGAAAGTAATATTAATATGAAGGTTATTCTTAGAGGACCTTATAAAGACGATATTGTACCTTTACTCTTAAAACATAAGATAACTGTTGTTGATGAAAATCCTGAACTTGTTATCGCATACGGCGGAGACGGTACACTATTAGGCGCGGATAGAGAATTTCCAACTATTCCCAAACTTGCCTTAAGAGATACAAGAGCAGCAAAATTATGCGGTCATCATTCCCATGATAAGATTCTTAATGCTATGTTTTCAGGAGAATTACAGAAATCTGAAATTATAAGGCTGCTGGGTAAATTCCAGGGAAAAGAAGTTTTAGCAGTTAATGATATTTTTATTCATAATTATCATAGAGTCAGTGCTATAAGATACAGAGTTTACATTAATGGTAAAGTTTATTTAAATGAAGTTGCAAGTGATGCATTCGGTATTGCTACACCGCACGGCAGCACTGCATATTACAGAAGTATTACACACTGTATTTTTACAATAGGAATTGGTTTAGCTTTCAGTAACTCTAGAGAAAATGTAAATCATATCGTACTTCCTGATGATGTTGTTATCAAAGTAGAGATACTCAGAGGACCGGCATTGATGATGGCTGATAATTCTCCGGATTCTTTTATTCTTAACGCTGGTGACTGCATAGAAATAGATAAATTCTCAAAAACAGCTGAAGTTTACGGGCTTGAAGCCTTTATGTGTTCTGACTGTAGAAAATTAAGACATATGAAGCTATAAATTTTATTTCTTCTGTGCAGAAAAAAGTATTGTTGCTTTTCGTAAAGAAGTACTTTCCTAATTTATCTGCATCATTATGTTATCTCATAAATTTAATCGCGAAAAAATGAAGAAATACATTGATAAGATAAACAAAGCAAAAGGAAAGGTTTAAAATATTTTAAAATTCATCCCAGCGTTCAGCAATATGAAAAAAGCAGATTATATTAATAGTTAATCTCTGATTAATTTAAAAAACTTAAATAATCTTGGAAATAAGTAAATATAAATATACTTTTATTTAAACAACTAATAATATGATATTTGAAGGTAATATATGGATAATTATTCTGATGCTCTTAAGAAATTATACAGTCTGCAGGATGTAGGCATTAAACTTGGTTTGGACAATATTAAAAAATTATTATTAAATATTAACAATCCAGATAAAAATTTAAAATTTATTCATGTTGCTGGGACTAATGGAAAAGGTTCAGTCTGTGCAATAGTTGCTAAAGCTTTGGAAAATGTAGGTTTTAAAGTAGGCTTTTACAGTTCTCCTCATCTTGTTTCGCTGCGTGAACGCTTGAGAATTAATGGAAAAGGAATCAGCAGGGATAAGCTGGCTGGATTGATTAATGATATTTGGCCTACAGTTGACAGGATGTACAATGAAGACAGTAAACTAACTTTTTTTGAAGTTACAGTGGCAATGGCTGCGAGTTATTTTGAACAGGAAAAATGTGATTTTGTTGTATGGGAAACTGGTTTAGGCGGTAGACTGGACAGTACAACTGCTGTAGATCCTATTGTCACAGCAATCAGCAGTATTGGTTTAGACCATCAGGCATACCTTGGTGATACATTAGAGAAAATAGCTTACGAAAAAGCCGGTATTATAAAAAAAGATATACCGATGTTTACAAGTAAGATACCTGAAGGTCCATTAGAGGTTATACAAAAAGTGGCTGAGGAAAGAAATGCTCCATTTTATCCGTTTAATGAAAAATCTATTACTTTTACTAAAAATATTGGTTCAAGCTTAAATAACTGGGGATTCTATGTAAATGAAACATCTGATATTAAAGATAAAGAAACTTGTTTTATTTTACCATTGCCAGGATTTGCTCAACCAATGAATATGACTTTAGCTTACTCTATTCTTAAATATTTATCCAAAGTATATTCGTTTGATTTATATTCTTCCTTAAAAGGTATAGAAAATCTAAAATGGCATGGAAGAATCCAGCTTTTACCTGATGGTAAAATTCTTGACGGAGCACATAATCCTCAGGGTATTGAAATATTAGTGTCCAGTTTGAAACAGTCATACCCTAATACAAAATTCAAAATTATTTTTGGTTGCTTGGAAGAACGAAATCCTAAAAAAGTGATTAAGATGCTGTCTGAAATAGCTGAGGAATTTATATTTGTTCCAATTAATTCATCAAGAAAATGTTTTGATCCTGATGATATGCTGAAACTATTAAAAACTTTACAGAATTTTAAAATAAAATCTGAAGTTGCCAATTCATTAAAAAGTGCATTATCAATGATTAATAATGAGAAAACACTTATTACAGGTTCTTTATATCTGGCAGGTGAGACTCTTATGGAGTATTATAGTGATGATGAGGTAATTAATATTTAATAAATTAGGATAAGTAATGAAGCGATATTTTATTTTTATCAGTTGTCTATTAGGGCTGTCGCTGATTGTAAATGCTGCAGACAGTGGTAATCAGAAAGATAACTTTGATCCTGTCAAATCTATTGTTAAGCAAGGGAGTAAAGTTGCCGAAAAAAATACAATTAAACAGCAAAATCAGATTAATCCTGATGATGATTTTAAAAAGCAGATTATTAACCTGGAAAATCAGAGAAGAGAAGTTTCATTACAGATTTACGAACTCAGGATTAAGTTAATTCAGAATGATCCAGATCTTAAAATTTTACATAAAACTATAGTAGACTTACACGAAAAAATGGCCAAGCAGCTGAATGGTAATTCTAAGATGGAAATTCTCTTAGCTAAGGCAAAAAAAGTAGACGGTGAAATGACTGAGTTAATTACCGCTAAAGCAAAGGAAATGAATAAAAAGAAATGAAATCTATATTAGTTACAGGCGGAGCCGGTTTTATCGGAGTCAATTTTGTAAAAATGATACTAGATGAAACTGATGTTGAACAGGTTGTTAATCTTGATGCATTAACATATGCAGGTAATCTTGAAAGTTTAAAAGATTGTTTAAATGATCCAAGGCATATTTTTGTACACGGAGACATTAATGATACAAAACTGGTAACTGAAACAGTTCAGAAATATAATATTAAAGGTGTTATTAATTTCGCAGCTGAATCTCACGTTGATCGTTCAATTACGAATCCTAATATTTTTGTAGAGTCAAATGTAATGGGGACACTTAATTTGTTGAGAATATCTAAGGATAACGGAATAAAGAGATTTCTTCAGGTATCTACAGATGAAGTTTACGGTTCACTAGGTGATAAAGGAATGTTTACCGAAGAAAGCAATCTACAGCCAAACTCTCCATACAGTGCAAGTAAAACATCTGCAGATCATTTTGTCAGAGCTTACCAGCATACTTTTGGGTTAGATACTGTTATTACCCGCTGTTCAAACAATTACGGACAATATCAGTTCCCTGAAAAAATGATACCTCTTTGTATTAACAATATTAATAATGGTAAGAATATCCCGGTTTATGGCGATGGAATGCAAATTAGAGACTGGTTGTATGTAAAAGATCATTGTTCTGCTATTTGGGAAGTATTTAATAACGGTATGTCAGGTGAAGTTTATAATGTCGGTGGGTGCAATGAAAAGACAAATCTTACACTTGTGAAAACATTGCTGAAAATTTTAGGTAAACCTGAATCACTGATTACTTATGTTAAAGACAGACCCGGGCATGACAGGCGTTATGCTATTGATAACTCTAAAATTATGTCTCAACTTAATTGGAAGCCTTCTGTAACATTTGAAGAAGGGATTGAACTTACAGTCAAATGGTATCTTGACAATAAAGAATGGCTTGACAATGTCACATCAGGCAATTATCAGAAATATTACGAAATAATGTACAACAGCTGATTAGCTATAAAATTTGTATAACCACTTAAACCCTCCTTTTATATGGGAGGGTTTTTCATTCTAATAATTATAATTTTAAAATATAAAATTTAATTATTAACTAAAAAAGAGCCTAAAGCTTACAGAATATCGCAATAAAGCTTAATCATAATATAATTAAGATACCTGGTTGACATGAATTTTATATTAAAACTAGTTTAATTAATTAAATTTATTATTAACTGGAGTTGATTTGTTATGTCGCAAAATAAAATAAAAATAGCAGATAAATTAAGTAAAAAAATTAATCCTTTGATCATGTCAAGATTAATTCTATGCATCGTTATTTTATTAATTGGTTTAGTCCTTTTCATTATATTCTCAGCAATGATGACCAAGCCTTCTGAAGGGGCAACGAGAGACATTCTAAAAACACTTATAACTATACCTGCAAAAACAACAGATTTCATAGTGAAAGTTGATGGTTACGGAACAGCAAAACCATCAAAAACAATGAGAATTAGTTCTCAGGTAAACGGTAGAATCGAGTATATCAACAAAAATCTGAAAGATGGAAATTTAGTTGGAAAAGATGAATTATTAACAAAAATTGACAAATCAGACTATCAGATAATTTTTCAAAAGGCTGAGTCAGATATAAAAGTTTTTGAATCAGAATACGCCATTCAAAAACAGCTTATTGTTGACTACATGCAGATACTGGAAATCATTAAACATAAACTGGACCTTGAGCAGAAAGATTATCTCAGGCAGAAATCTCTATTTCAGAAAAAAGTTGTTTCCTCAAAAATGTATGAGGATTCAGGACAGAAACTAGATGAAGTCAGAAATTCAGTTTTACTAAAAGAAAGTGATATATCAAAAGCCAAACTGCAATTGGATTTAATACAGGCAAATATTGAGAAGGCAAAATTTGAAAGTGCAAAAGCTAAGTTAAGTATTGAAAGAAGTGAAATAAGAAGTCCAATCAATGGCAGAATAAAAAATAAAAACATTAACATTAATGAATATGTTAATGTGGGGCAGGTACTTTTTGATATTGCAGATGACAGCAGTCTTACTATTCCAATTTCACTGACTTCAAGTGAAGCAGCAGAGATAATGGATATTACCCCTGATAAAAGTGTGGCTTACCGACATTGGTTTAGGTATGCAAAAAATACTCCTGTTTTTATTCAATGGACTGAAAAACCCAAAGACTGTAAATGGGAAGGAAAAATATTGAGAGTTGAACAGTTTAATCCTGAAACCAGAACTGTGACAGTAGTTGTAAAAGCTACCAAGTTTGTTGGAAATAAACTTAATAAAATGCCCCTCGTTGACGGCATGTTCTGTAAAGTGACTTTGGCAGGTAAAACGCTTTCAAATGTTATTTTGATTCCATGGTCTGCACTCCAATTGAATAGTAATATTTATATCGTTAATAAGAACGGTATTATTAATGAAACTCCTGTTGAAATAGTAGGTTCAAGTAATGGAGAAGCTGTTATTCATTCAAAATTTATCCAGGGTGATAAAATTGTCGTACAGCAGATATCCAGGGGGATTATTAACGGTATGAAAGTAAATAGTGTTAATGCAGATAAAATTATTAATGAATCTAATTGAGGACCTAAAATCTAAAATAAAAAAGTGATTTAATGATAAAAAGCATCATAGGCACAATTCTTAAAAATCCTGTATTAGCCAATATCTTGATGCTGCTGATCCTAATTAGTGGCTATATTGCTTCTTTTACTATGATGAGGGAGATTTTTCCTAATTTTTCCTTAGGAGTAATAAGCGTGAGCGTTGCTTATCCTGGAGCAGATGCTAAGGAAATAGAAGAAGGGATTTGTCTCAGACTGGAAGATGCACTAGATGGCGTAGAAGGAGTTAAAGATATAACTTTTACTGCAAAAGAGGGAAAAGGTTCAGCTATTATTGAATGCACAAATAATGCAGATTTGGCAAAAGTAAAAGATGAAGTAGAGTCAAGAGTGGATGCTATATCAACTTTTCCTGAAGAATCGGAGAAACCTGTCATTACTGAAGTGAAATTTAGAAGCGAAGTATTATCAATAGCAGTTTGGGGTAAACTGCCTGAGCATCAGCTTAAGGAAATGGCACAGTCAATAAAAGACAGGCTATTATCAGTAAACGGAATTACACAGGTGGATATTTCAGGAATAAGAGATTATGAAATATCGGTTGAAGTTCCTGAAGAAAATCTAAGAAAGTATAAATTAACTTTTGACGATATTGCAAAAAGTATACAGAGCAGTTCGCTGAACCTGCCTGCTGGTTCTATTACCAGCAATTTTGAGGAAATAGGAATAAGAGCTATAGGACGGCGTTATATTGGTAAAGATTATAGTAATATTCCGGTTATTACGGAAAGTGACGGAACAGTAATATTCCTTGGAGATATAGCAAATATTAAAGATACCTATGATGAAGAACAGGAATCAATTGTTCTTTTTAACGGAGAGCCTGCTGTCGTAATTAATGTTTTTAAGACTCAATCAGAAGATTCAATTAAGATAGCTGAAAAGGTAGATAAATTAATAAAAAAAATAACTAAAGAGCTGCCTTCTACTGTTCATCTTACTAAATTTAAAGATTTTTCAAGACTGATAAACGGCCGTTTGAATATGCTTATGAAAAATGGCATTATCGGACTGATACTGGTAATTGGAATATTATGGATGTTCCTTGATCTAAGACTTAGTTTCTGGGTAGCCATGGGGATACCTATATCAATAGCCGGTGGAATGGCAATTATGGCCATCGGAGGTTCTTCCATTAATATGCTGACTATGTTTGGACTGATAATGGTTCTTGGTCTCATTGTGGATGATGCTATTGTGGTGGGAGAATCAATATACACCAGAAGGCAATCTGGCGATAGTGCTGCTGATGCTGCAGTAAATGGAACTTCAGAAGTAGCCCTACCTGTTGTTGCTGCGGTTTTGACAACAATTGTTGCCTTTATACCACTGTTTTTTGTGCCTGGAGTAATAGGAAAATTTATAAGACAGATACCTATACCAGTTGTAGCAGCTTTGAGCGTATCATTGATTGAAGGATTGTTTATTCTTCCTGTTCATTTAAGGCATTTACCAGGAATAGAGAAAAAGCCGGACAAAGTTCATATAAAAATATCTTATCATATCAGATCCCGTGTAATGGGTGGGCTTAATCATTTTATAAATCGAATTTACGGCCCTTTTATGGACAGAATATTTTCTTATAGATACGTTGTTATCTGTATAGCCATATGTGTTCTTTTTGTTATTGCCGGTTTATTCAGAGGCGGAATTATTAAATATGTTTTTATGCCAGAATCAGATGAAGATTTTATTAGAGCCAAAATTGAATTTCCTCCTGGTACTCCGCTATCTTTTACAAGAAGTGTAAGTAAAAGAATTATCAATGCATGGAATAGAGTTGATCAAAGATATTATAAGAAATATGGTAAAAAATTAACTGTTGCAAATTTAACATTAGTCGGCAGCGGAACAGGCTGGAAAGCTGCCCGTGGGCAGGATAACATTTTGGAAGTTGTAATAGAAATGCTTCCATCTGAAGATAGAAATCTTTACTATTTAAAACTAGTTCAGCAATGGAAAAAAGAAACTGGTGATATTCCTGGGGCTATTGCAACTAAGTTTGATGCATTTCATAAAGGTCCAGGAGGTTACCCTATAGAGATAAAACTTTTTGGAGATAATCAGCAGAATTTAACTAAAGCTTCATGGGCTATAGTAGATAAGTTAAACACCATAAACGGCATTTATGATGCTCAATCTGATTATAGATCAGGGATAAAGGAATATATTATCAGAATTAAGCCAAATGCTTATCATTTAGGTATTACACTTAATGATATTGCCAAGCATATCCATGGAGGATTTAACGGAAGCGATGTCATTCGAATACAAAGAGGACGTGATGATGTTAAAGTCAAGGTCAGATATCCTGAGAGATTGAAGGATTCAATTGAATATTTGAAAAAACTTAGAGTGGAGACAGTTTCAGGCGAAAAGATCCCTTTTATGAGTATTGCTTCTGTTGATGTACAGGAAGGTCAGAAAACAATCAACAGGAAAAATCATAAACAGATTGTAGATGTAACTGCTGAAGTTGATGATACAAAAGCCAACAGCAAGGAAATTCTTAATATGATGAATGACTCATTTCTGCCGGCTATAGCAGCTAAATACAATATATCCTATAAGTTTGAGGGTGAAGCAAAGGAAACTAACCAGTCTATGAGTTCTTTATTAATAGGTTTTCCACTTGCTATGTTTGTTATCTATTTTATAATTGCATCAATATTTAAATCTTATATTCAACCTATTGTGATAATGACGACAATTCCATTTGGCCTTATAGGTGCAATAATAGGCCATTTTATATTTGGAATGGCAATAACTATTATGAGTGTTTTTGGGATGGTTGCACTTGCCGGAATAGTAGTAAATGATGCAATTGTTCTCATTGAAGGTATCAATTTGAGATTAGAATCAGGAATGAGTTTTCATGAAGCATTAAGGGAAGGTGGGAAAAGGAGATTTAGAGCTATTCTTCTTACAACTTTGACAACTTTTTTCGGTTTAATGCCAATTATTCTAGAGAAAAGTATTCAGGCGCAGGTAATAATACCTATGGCTATATCTATTGCGTTCGGTGTGCTTTTTGCAACAGTTATAACATTGATTTTTATTCCATGTCTCTTGGCTGTTCTTAATGATATAAGACGATATATATACTATTTATGGTATTTAAAGATGCCGAGTTGTGAGGAAGTTGAACCGAGACATAAATTAAATCTTAATAAAAAATAAATGTATATGAACAGAATATTTTCCAAAAATGATAGAATAATCATCATAATTTTTTCAATATTGTGTATTATTGGTTTTATTCTATTTACTTTAATTGATATTTGCTGGAATATTGGAATTGTGGATCATAAAAATATTTACTACCCTAATATAGAAGGTACTCCTTTGTTAAATCCTTGGGTTATATTGTGGGTTTGTATATTGGTTATTTTATTTTTCCTGATAAAAGGATTTTGGAAAAGCTATAAAATAAAATCAAAAATATCTTATATCTTATATCTTATATCAATATTAATATTGATCTGTTTTTTAGTTCTCGATTTCCCGTGGATAATGTGGAGTATTTCTCCAATGATGTGGATTATACTGGATATTATAGGTATTGGTTTTTTTGCGTCATTCCTAACAATTGTATTAGGAGAAAAGCCCTAGATAATTGTTACTGTTATTTGACAATAAACATTTCTTTAAATAGCTTTTCTGCACTGTCTCCAAAACCAAGGTACTGTGCAATTCTTAATGCAAATTCAAAAGAAACACCTGGACCTTTAGCCGTTATAATGTTGTCATCCTGCTCAACTCGTTTTTCTGTATAATTTGACTTTATAAAAAATTCTTTCACAGAAGGATGTGCAGTATGGTTTTTATTTTGAAGTATTCCTGCTCTGTACAGAGCAATGCTTGCGGCACATATTGCTGCAATCAGTTTGTTCTGAGAATTGGCAACTTTGATCAGATTTATTACCTTGTCATTATCTCTTAGATTTGTAGAGCCAGGCATCCCTCCAGGGAGTATTAACGCTGCTATATTATCAGGAATAACTTCGGCTAAAGTAATATCTGTCTGTAAAACAATATTATGAGAACCTGTGACTGTTTTATTTTCTAATCCTACAGTTATTAGGTTTACTCCCAGTCTTCTTAAAAAATCAACCGGCACTACTGCTTCAACTTCTTCGAATCCTTCTGTCAGTAATAATAGAATATCTTTTTTCATATCCAAAAATTCCCATAAAAGTTAATTTTTATAAAAGAATAACTTTGATTATGGTATATTAATAGTAATTATGCTTTATTTTATGATATTTTTATGAAATATAAGATAGAAAAAATATAAACTGTTTCCGGTTGGGTACAATATAGTGTGTTAAAAATGAAAACATTAATAATTTCTGAACTGTTTTTAAGTATACAGGGAGAATCGACTTATGTAGGCAGGCCGTGTTATTTTATCAGGCTTGCAGGCTGTAATCTTGAGTGCAGTTACTGTGATACAAAATATTCGATTAGTAATACTGATTCTAAAGAATATGAGATATCTGAACTTGTCGAAAAAGCTGTAGAAAGTGGAGTAAAATTTGTTGAAATAACAGGGGGAGAACCTCTGCTTCAAAAAAACGTACAACTTTTATCCGACTTATTATTGAAAGAAAAACTTACTGTTCTAATCGAAACTAATGGTTCAGTGGCAATTTCAGATCTACCTCCCGGTGTTATAAAAATTCTTGATTGCAAGTGCCCGTCATCAGGAATGGATAATGAAATGTTTTTTGAAAATTTTGATTTACTGACAAAAAATGACGAAGTGAAATTTGTCATGAGCAATAAGCAGGATTATGAATATGCTGTAAATATAATAAATTCTTATAAATTGATTACAAAAACTGAAAAAATACTGTTCAGTCCAGTTGCAGGTAAGCTTTCGCCTAAGCTTTTAGCAGAATGGATGGTACGTGATAAAATACCTGCTATTTTGCAACTGCAGCTTCAAAAAATAATATGGACTAATATTGATCGTGGAGTTTGATTTAATTAATAATTATCTTTGATCCAGTTTTTAATATCAATGAATCGATATCTTTCCAAAACTCCAAAAGAAACAAGTTTTTTTATTTTTAGCTTAGCAAATGCAGGGGTGTAAATTCCGCAGAGAAATTTAGTGAGGTTTAAAACAGAAAATTTATTTCCTATTAGTTCTATAAATTCTGAAGAAACCTCGTCAAAGTTATATGATGAAAAGGGTGCTGAATCAAAGCTTTTCAATACTTTTATTTTACCTGAAATACAATACGAACAGTGTCCGCAATTATTCTTTTTGATATCTTCACCAAAATATTTAGCCAGTTTTTTTGAAAGACATGAATCACTTTCAAAGAAATGAATCATATTATTTATTCTGCCAATTTCTATTTTTTCTTTATTTTTAAAAAGGTCAAACATTTTTGCAGATAATAATTTGGTATCAAAATCCTGTCGTTTTAAATCAAATACATCAATTGTTTGTTTAGCACTAAGTTCAATAAATCCCCTTTCATCAAAATATTCCAGAGCAGATATTATTCGTTTTCTATCTGTTTTATATTGCTCAAGTGTTCCTTCAATATCAACATATGTCCAGGTTTTTTTTGAGTGACAGTTATTGAATAGAGTAGTAATAAATTTTTGCCTCTCATTACTGAATGAATTAATAATATTTTCAGATTCCGTATTATATTTAAAACTATAGTTTTCAAAATATGAATATTTTGGAGAAATAATACCTTCCATATCAAGATAGACCAAAAGTGTTTTGAGTGGAAGAATCCTTATGTTAAGATCATTTGATAAAGATTGAGTTTTTATTTCCCATGTAAAGCCTTTGTTCTCTTTTATAAGAGCTATAAGCTGGTTAATAGATTTTTTTTCTGGAGTGTCACCGTAAATAAAATTTTCAAGAATATTTACATTATCAAGATTTGCAAAAGTTTCACAGAATGATTTCCCCCCGTCCCTTCCAGATCTCCCAATTTCCTGACTGTAGTTCTCTATTGATTTAGGCAGATCATAATGTATGATTTTTCTAATATCTTTTTTATCAATTCCCATTCCGAAGGCAATTGTTGCCACAATACACTTGATTTCACCATCCATAAATCTGTTCTGGATATTTTCCCGTTCATTACTTTTCAGTCCGGCATGATAAAAGTGAGCATTAATTTTGTTTTGGTTTAAGAGCTCTGCAATATCTTCTGCTGTTTTTTGTAATGTTACATAAACTACTGTTGATTCATTGACGTTTTTACTAATACAGTCGATGAGATGAGAATTTTTCTCTGATTCACTTACAGGTGTTATTTGTAAAAATAAATTATCACGGTAAAATCCTGTTACGATTGCATTTTTTTCAGGAACATGGAGTTTGAGACACATATCATTTATAACCTGTGCAGTAGCTGTAGCAGTAAGCAGAAGTACCTGCGGGATATTAAATTTTTTTCTGTAGTCCGGTATTTTAAGATATTCCGGCCTGAAATTATGTCCCCATTCAGATATACAATGTGCTTCATCTATTACTAGAAGAGAAATTTTTATTTGTTGCAGATGGTATCTGAACCGTTCATTTTTAAATCTTTCGACAGATATCATTAATATTTTGAGTTCACCTCTTCTGGCTTCAGCAAGAATACGGTTATATTCAATTCTGTCCAGAGTTGAGTCTAATCTTGCTGCAGGTATATTATTTGCTAAAAGAAAGTCCAGTTGATCTTTCATTAAAGATAGCAGAGGAGATATTACTAGTGTAAGATGAGGCAGAAGCAGAGCAGGAAGTTGGTAACACAGAGATTTGCCTGCTCCTGTAGGGAATATAGCTGCGGCTGATTCTCCGTTTAGTACTTTCTTTATTACTTCTTTCTGGCCTTTTTTAAAGGTATTGAAACCAAAATTATTTTTTAATTGTGTTTCCAATTTTGATTTCTTTCCGCAGTATTAAGTTTTGAAATTTGAAATAGGTATTTATCATTTATAATTATTTAATACATCTGTATACAAATGCCGGAGGAATATTTCGCCAAACAGTTTTAGTTGTTTTCACTTGTGAGAAATGTGATTTAAGGAGTTTGCGGAAACGAATTCCGGTAGGTAAAATAGCACCTTGTAAGTATGCGAATGTAGTAAAGATTCCACCATCTTTTAACGATGAATGAACTGCATCTAAAATACTTATCTGTAATGAAGCAGGAAATGATGCCCAGGGTAATCCACAAAGAACAACATCAACTGAATCAATATTTTCATTTTTTATCAGTTTATCAAGGTTTGCAGCACTGTCATTATAAATTGTTAAATCTTGAAATTTGGATTTAACAATATCATAAAGAGTCTTGTTTAATTCAACGGCAATAAATTTAGAATCAGCTTTTTTCTTCTCAAGAATTACTTTAGTAAAAACTCCTGTGCCAGGACCAAGTTCAACTATGCTATCTGCTGTGTCCACACCGATTTCTGAAGTTATTTTATCCGATAGGTATGAGGAGCTTGGCCATATTGCACCTGTTGATGTTGGTGATTTAATAAAAGTTTTTAAAAAATGTAACCCTGACATATATTTCCCCATATTATAAAATTTATAAATTGCAAATTAAAGCATTCACTATAATACTTTCTTATACTATAGTAAAGCATATATAATTATTTCACATACTAAAAGAATGTTTTTCTAAGGAGAAATTTAATGCATATGAACATAAATCTATTTTTTCTAATTTTAACAATTATTGTTGCATTGTGGCTGTTTTATAAAACTAAATCAGATTATAGAAAACTTACTTCTGGTGATAAAGATATATTGATAAATCCAAGATCTTTTTGGTGGAAAGGTATTCTTTTCGTTGTTGTTTCATTTTTTCTACTAAAGCCGGGAGAAAATTACTATATTTCATTGATTCTTTTTATATTATTTATTATTTTAGGTTTATGGAATATATTTTATGGTTTAATGTATTTAAAATGGAAGAAAGTTTATTGTCAAAAATAGGAGACTATAAAATAAATTCGTATTTTTGATAGCCAATGTATGGTAAAAAATATATAATTAATAATAAGATAATAATTTGGAATGAAATTAGCGGAGGCATGAGAGTAGCATGATCAGGAAGGTAAGTAATTACGGATTAATTATAAGCGATATGCAGAATGACAAGGTTTTGCCTGGGTCACCTTTACGAGTGGCAGGTGCTAAAACCACAATTCCCGTAATCTTGAAGGCATTAAATGTTTGTCGCGCATTAAAACTGCCTATTTTTCATATTGTAAGAGAGTACAGGCCTGATGGCAGTGATATAGAAGTTACAAGATTAAGTAAATTTATGGAAGTTAATAAAGGACTTGTCCCCGGAACTCCAGGATGTAATATTGTAGATGAACTTAGACCTATGCCGGGTGAATATAAAATTGTTAAAAACAGATTCAGTGCATTTATGAATACAGAACTGGATTTTATTCTTAGAAGATTGAATGTAAATGAACTTGTAGTGTGTGGTACAGAGTATCCAGGTTGTATTAGAACTACAGTTTTTGACGGCATATCATATGGTTATAATGTTACAGTATTAACCGATGCTACTTCTGCAAAAAGCCAGGAGATTGCTGATGCTAATATAAGAGATATGCAGGATTATGGCGTAGATTGTATTGAAACAAATGTTTTTTTGAAAAAACTGAAATAGTATATTTATATTTCAGAATCATAATCCATTATTTTACAGTTGAGATTATTTTATCAACATCACCTATTGGAACTTGAAGTGCTCTTGAAATAATATCAGGATTGATGCCTTCGTTATACAGTTTTTTTATTATTTTAATGTCACGGATTGATTGTTTTGAGCTACCTGAATCTTTTGCAATTCCAAAAAACATATTATCGTATTTATAGGTTGTATCCTGTCTCCAGTACTCTTCTCCTGTGTTTTGCCTGATTGCTTTATAATCATACTGTCGTGGAAAAGTTTTTGATGCTCTGGCATCAGTAACACTTTCAATATAGTCTTGGTGAATGAAATCAAACCATAGTTCAGGATTTTCTAAAAATTTTCCTTTTTTTACACCTGAGATTTTTTCAATTGCATCACTGAGATATTCAACTCTATATTTATTTTTATTTATATCAATTATTTTTGCAATCCAGATACATTCATCTAAGTTATTAATTGCTTTTTCCAGCAGTATTCTTCTTCTTTCAGCATTTTTTCTCTCGGTTATATCAACAAAAATACCAATAACTCCGACCATTCTTTTTTCTGAATCATGAATTGGCATTTTAGAAATAATTCCCCATTTTTTCTTCTTACTTCCAGGAACGAAATTTTCTCTATCTATTACAGGTTTACCGTTTATTAAAACATTACTATCTTCAGCAGAATTTATTTTAGATTCATTCAATGGGAACAGATCAGAATCTTTTTTTCCCAAAACGTTATAATTAGTACTGAGAGATATGTTTTTCAAAAACAAGTTATTTGCTACAATATATTTATTGTCTGTGTCTTTTATATAAAATATGCAATGTAACGAAGAGAGAAGTGCATTAATAATTGTAGAAGCCTGTTTGAGTTTTTTATCCAGTTTTGAAACTTCACTGTGAATTATATTTATTTTATCCTTATGTGAATTATTATCATAATTTGCCAGCGCCAACCATGACTCAGCAGCGCTTGATATATCGGCAGGAGATACAGGGGATTCGTTAGTTAAATCAGAAATTTGGCTGACAGAAATATTTAAACATTTAGCTAATTCACGCATTTTTTTTTCTGAGGGTACAGCTCTTCCGTTTTCCCATTTAGACAGAGATGTTCTGCTGATATTGCTGAATTCAGCTAAAGCTGACAGAGACCATCTCTTCTGTTTTCTTACTGTTTTGAATTTATTGTTTTTAAATATCATTACTCATTTAAGTTTACAGTTTCTTACTTTATATTTAACAGAAACTGTAAACTAAATCTAAATTATGGAAAAACAACTGGTTAGATAATAAATATAGAAAATATTAATAAAAATTCACTGGTCAAATAAGAGTAATTTACTAAATAAAATAGATTTAATTGATGAACTATAACATAAAACAAAATTTAGAGAATGAATTAAAAAATATTGGCGAAAAAGGTTTGTTCAGATCTCTTAAAACTATGGATTCTCCAGGTGGTAAAATTATACATAAGAATCGTAAAATTTTAAATTTCTCATCAAATGACTACCTGAATTTATCCACTAATAAAGAGGTCAAATCAGCATCAGTAAAAGCTATTGAAAAGTTTGGCAACGGTTCAACTTCATCCCGTTTAGTATCCGGACACCTGACGATACACGAAAGAGTTGAAAAACAGATAGCTGAATTGTTTGAAAGAGAATCATGTTTAATTTATGGGAGCGGTTTTCTTGCAAATCTTGGTGTGGTGAGTGCTTTGGCTGATAGAAATGATGAGATTTATTCTGACAAATTAAATCATGCCAGTCTAATTGACGGATCTTTAATGAGCAGGGCTAAGTGCCATAGGTTTAAACATAAAAATTTAATACATCTGGAAAATCTGTTGAAAAAATCTACAGCAACAGGGAAAAAAATTATTATATCAGATTCTTTATTCAGCATGGATGGTGATATTGCACCTGTTGAAAATTTAGTAAAAATAGCAAAGAAGAACAATGCATTTTTGATTATTGACGAGGCGCATGCAATAGGTGTTTATGGCAGAAGCGGAACTGGAATTTCAAGTATGCTGGAAAGAAATAACCAACCAGATGTTATTCTGGGGACTTTCAGTAAAGCTCTTGGGGGGTACGGAGGTTTTGCTATTACTTCTAAGCTGATACGTGATTATTTAATAAACAAATCAAGAAGTTTTATTTACTCAACTGGACTGCCACCCGGTTGTCTGGGAGGTGTAGAGAGTGCTTTTAATATCATTAGTAAAAGTGGCAAATTGGGGGCTGAACTCTTGAAAAAAGCCGGACTGTTACATCGCTGTTTAATAGAACATGGGATAAAAATGGAGAAATTTGAGTCACATATCCTTCCAATATGTATTGGTGATAACAAAAAAACTGTAGCTTTATCAGAAAAACTGTTTAATGATTTTAATATCCTTTGTGTTGCTATTAGGCCTCCCACTGTTCCCGAGGGAACTTCAAGACTGCGTTTGTCCGTCAGTTTGGCTCATCTCAATGAAGATTTAGAATATACAGCTGAAAAAATAAAACTCTGTATGGACAGTTTATGAATAATATAATGAAACAAAAACTTATATTTATATCCGGCTGGGGATGTGATGAAACTGTATGGAGTCCTATTATAGAAAAACTGGGATACAATCATTGCTGTTTTCGATGGTGGGAGTGTTTAAGCAGTTCTTCTAATGAGAATTCGCTGTATAAATTTTTAAGCAATTGTTCTAAACCTGTTATTTTAGTAGGTTGGTCATTAGGGGCTTTTATATCATTATCGGCGGCAATACAGTTACCCAGTAAAATCTCAGGTCTTTTCTTGTTGTCACCTACGGCAAAAATGATTGCGGATGAAGGATATACCGGTGCAAGTTTGATAGATATTAAAGCGATGAAATTACTTGTAAAAAAATCTGCAGATAAACTGGCAAATAATTTTTTTTCAATGTGTCTGTGGCCTGAAAAAGATAATGTTTTGAAGAAAAACCTTATTAAAAAATATTTCAAAATTGAAAAAGATTTTCTAACTCAGGGACTGAATTATCTGATGGAAACAGATATAAGAAATAATCTAAAATTGATTAATCAACCTGTAAAAATTATACATGGTGATAGTGACAAGATTATTAATATATCAAATGGATTTTTTTTAAATAAACACCTCAGAAATTCATCTATTACAGTTTGTGAAAACAAAGGTCATTTTATATTTAAGGATAATATTGACAGTATTGTTCAGCAGTTGATTAAATTTGAGAGTGAGATATGAGAATAGAAAAACATATTATCAGTGAAAATTTTTCAAAAGCTGCGAATTCTTACGATTTTTGGGCAAAACATCAGAATAGAATTTCCGGAACCTTATCTTCTTATATTCCAAAACCCGCCGAAGTAAATAAACTTCTTGATTTAGGGTGCGGAACAGGAAACAGTATTGAGGCGTTGAAATTACTTTATCCCGGAGCTGAAATTCTTGGAGTGGATATAGCCGGAGGTATGGTCGATTTTTGCAGGAAAAAATGGAATAATTATGAGAATATCAGTTTTCATAAAGGCGATATTGAGAGTTTAAAGCTTTCAGAAAAATATGATCTTATAATATCAAGCTGTTCGCTGCAGTGGGTTAGTGATATCAACAGTACATTAAATAAATATTTAAACTGCCTGAATAAAGGCGGATATTTAGCTCTTGCTGTTCCTGTCATTGGTTCGTTAGGGGAGTTGAAACAGAGTTATCAAGATGCTTTTAATTCAGATATGCCTGGCTTGTATTTTCAAAATGAAAGTGAACTTATTGATGCATTATCATCGAAACCCGTAATAATACATCATGCCGGTACAGAAATGGTTTCAGAATATTATGACTCGATGGATGTCTTGAGATATTTCAGAAAAATAGGTGTGACATTTAAGAATCAGCATAATTATCAAACAAAATCGTTAAAGGAAGTAAGAATGCTAATGGAAAAGTATCGTTTAAATTTCATGTCTAATAATAAGCTTCCTATTTCATATAAAATTTTATATTTAATTGTAGAGGTGTAAGATCGTGAAAGGAATATTTATTACCGGCACAGATACAGATATAGGTAAAACTGTTGTAACAACAGGACTGCTGCATTGTTTTAGACAAAATAATATTAATGCTATTGCTGTGAAGCCGGTTCAGACAGGCGGTGAGTGGATAGAGGATAAACTTACTGCACCAGATTTAAATTTTCTGAAGGAATTTGTAGATATTGATATTTCATTTCAGGAATCTGTGCTGATGAACCCGTATTGCTATGAACCTGCATGTTCTCCTCATTTAGCTGGAAAACTTTCAAATAATTTACCTGATATTCCGCATATTGTAAATTCTCTTAAATTGATGGGCAAAACTAGAGATTTGATTTTAGTTGAAGGGGCAGGCGGGATCATGGTTCCTATTAATATGAATCATCTGATGCTGGATTTGATGAAGGTTCTTAATTTTCCGGTTGTTTTAGTATCCAGAACAGGACTTGGAACAATTAACCATACAATGCTTTCAGTAAATGTTCTGAAAAACAGCGGATTAGAAATAGCCGGAATTGTGTTTTGTAATACAAAACCTATCAGAGAAGAAGATAGATTCATTGTTGAAGATAATATCAGAACAATAGAGTACTTTACTAAAGTAAATATATTGGGAGTTATTGATTATATTGAAGATATAAAGAATAGGCATGAAGAGTTCAGAAGAATATTTGAAGAACAGTTTCTAAACAGTAAAATAATGGAAATGGCAAAATAATGAATTCTGAGAGTTTAAGATGTTCTGCACTGAATCATTTATGGTTTCCTTATACAGATATTAATGTTATTGAAAAGATAGATTTTCCCATAATAGAAAAAGCGGAAGGTGTTTACCTGCATGAATTAGATGGTAAAGTACTGCTTGATGGTATTTCTTCCTGGTGGTGTGTAAATTTTGGACATAGTCATCCTAAACTTGTCAGTTCTATAATAAAACAGGCAGGTAAACTGCAGCACTCAATTCTTGGAGGAATAGCTCATCCGAATGTTATTAAATTAGCTGAAAAAATCTGCAAATTTACTCCTGATGGTCTAGAGCATGTTTATTTCGCAGGTGACGGTGCAAGTGCAATTGAAGCAGCACTGAAAATGTCTCTGCAGTACTGGTATAATCAGGGAAATAAAAATAAAATAAAGTTTATATGCCTTGAAGATGGATATCATGGTGACACCCTTGGTGCAGTGGGTGTTGGATATGTTGATACTTTTCATAAATATTATAAAAAAGTGATTCAGGACTCTTTCAGAGCCTGTTCTCCGCACTGCAGTAAATGTCCTTATGAGAAAGAACATGAAAACTGCAAATTGGAATGTTTTTTATCTATGGAAAAACTGATTGAAGAGCATTATTCAGAAACCGCAGCAGTTATTGTTGAACCTTTGTGTCAGGGAGCAGGTGGTATTAGAATATATCCTGAAGAGTATCTGGTACGTTTAAGAAACCTGTGTGATAAATATAATTTACTACTCATTGCTGATGAAATAGCAGTAGGATTTGCACGAACCGGCAAAATGTTTGCATGCGATTATGCAGGTATTGTTCCGGATATAATGTGTATTGGCAAAGGAATGACCGGTGGATATCTTCCAATGAGTGCTGCAGTTTCAAATGATAAAATTTATAATTCCTTCAGATCGGACAATGAACAGGACAGAACCTTTTATCATGGGCATACATTCTGTGGAAATCCAATTACTTCGGCAGTGGCGCTGGCAGCTTTAGAATTGTATGAAGAGCTGGATATTATAGAACTGATAAAACCTAGAATCAAACAGTTTAAAGAAGGAATGGAGGATGTAGGAACTCTGCTAAATAATTCTAAAATTTTAACTTTAGGATTGATAGGTTCTATTGAAATAGATGATGCTTTAGGAGGTAAGGAGAGGGCTTTACAAATTGCTGCTAAAGCCAGAGAGTTAGGACTTTTCATCAGACCGCTGGGATCTGTGATTTATCTATGGCCCCCACTAGTAAGCAGTGAAGAAGAGTTGAACCAAATGCTGTCAATATTACAGAGTGCTGTTAGGCTTACAGCTTAGATGATAATTTATAAAAATGCGGAATTAATATGAATAGAACAAAAATTGTGGAAAAGGCTATTAATGGAACGGGCTGTTCAAAAGAAGAAGCTGTCTGGTTGTTGGATCACTGTTCATTAGAAGAGCTTAAAACAGACGCAGATAAGATACGTGAACAGTTTTTCGGAAAGAAAATAAAATTTTGTTCAATCGTAAATGCAAGAAGCGGTGCCTGCTCTGAGGATTGTAAATTTTGTGCGCAAAGTGTTCACTATAATACCGGTGTTGAAACATATCCGTTATTAAGCTCTGAATTAATTACAAGTAAAGCAAAAGAGTCACTTAAATATAAATCAAAGCATTTTGGTATAGTTACAAGTGGTCCTTCTGTAAATGAAACAGAGTTAAATGAAATTTGTGATGGAGTTGAACAGATATATAAGACAACAAATATCAACCCTTGTGCTTCTGTGGGTAAATTATCCTTTAAACAGTTAGAACGCTTAAAAGCTTCAGGGCTTGAATGCATTCATCATAATTTAGAAACATCAAAAAATTTTTTCCCTGAAATTTGTTCAACTCATTCATGGGAAGAGAAAATTGAAACAATAAAATCTGCTAAAAAAATTGGACTTAAAGTATGTTCAGGTGCTCTGTTTGGACTTGGTGAAAAATGGGAAGATCGTATTGAATTAGCATTCTCATTGAGAGAAATAGATCCTAATACTGTGCCTATAAATTTTCTTATGCATATTAAAGGCACACCAATGGAATCAACGCCTAAAATCAATTCGGAGGATGCTTTAAAAATAATTGCTCTATATAGGCATATTCTCCCGAAGACGTCAATTAAAATTTGCGGTGGTAGAGTTAGTGTGTTGGGAAATAGACAGAGTGAAATTTTTCAGGCCGGTGCAGATTCTATCATGACAGGTGATTATTTGACAATGCCGGGGTCGGCTTCGGGAGATGATATAAATATGGTAGAAAAACTTGGTTTTAGTATTGATTAAATATTGGAACACCTATTCAAATATAAGGTATGAATAAGATCCTTCTGATAACAATATCAGAAGGATCTTATTTTATTTGAGATATAAATTTTATTTCTGAATCATAGGCTGTCCTGCAGGATATCCTGTGATGCCTTCAATTGTCTTTGCTGCATTTGCGAGAGCAATTTTTGCACTTACATTACCTAATAGTACATTATGAACAGCTGTATAGAACGTTTTTGAAACTTTATTATAGTTTGGTGAAGTCTGGTTTGCAGGAATATTAAAAGTATTGCTTAAAAACTTGTCAAAAACAGAAAGCTGAGGAGCTTGTTTTATGAACTGTTTATCTTTATAAACATTTTTTAATGTAGGACAGACTCCGCCTTTGATTCCACGGTACATCTGAGATTGGTAACCTGCAAAATATTCAGCTACCTGTACAGCTAGCTTTTTATTTTTTGAATATTTATTTATACATAAACTTTCAAAACCGGCATTTCCCTGATGTAATCCAATGCTTGAAGGAATAGCAACTACTCCGACTTTGCCTTTAACCGGACTGCCTTTCATATTTGCCATCTGGTAAATATAAGGCCAGCTTCTGAGAAAAGCAGCATGTCCGCCGTCGAAAACTTCCATACTTTGTTCTTCAGTATAAGAAAGAACACCTTTTGGAGATATTGTACCTATCCATGAAGCAGCCATTTCGATAGCTTTGATAGCTTTAGGGTTGTTCAGTGTTACTTTTTTATCAGGACTTACAATTGTTCCGCCGCCCATTGAATGGATCCATTCGAGAGCATCACATGTCAAACCTTCGTAAGCATTTCCCTGCCATACAAATCCTACAAAATCAGGATCCCCGGCTTTTCTCTGACCAGCCTGAATTACAGCAGCGGCCTTCATAAGTTCAGGCCATGTTTTAGGAGGCTTAAAACCGTATTTTTTAAGAAGATCTTTTCTGTAATACATAACTCCTACATCACCGTACCATGGAATACCAATCTGTTTTCCATTGATATTATCGGTTTTTACCATCCCTTGAAAAATCTGTTTTGTTAATGATTGAACACCGTAATCATTAAGATTGACTAAATTATCAGGAACCGCTGAAAGAGTCAGATTGTCCATCTGCATAATATCGACTTTAGATGATTTAGCTTGAAAAAGCTGTAGGTAAAAACCTAATCTCTGATCTGCACTCTGGGGCAGTTTAAACAGCTTAATGGTTATCCCCGGATGCTCTTTCATATATTTTTTTGCAAGTACTGCAACTGTTGCACCGTCGAGGTCAGACGCTGAATAAGCGAAAGTTACAGTACCTTTTGTGATTAAATTTTTACTTGGTGTTTTAGCTGTTTGTGCTGTAGTTGTGTTAGCGATCAGAGCAACAGAAAAAAACATAGCTGCTCCGCAAAGTAAATACGCAAGACTTTTTTTAAACATTTAGAAGTTCCCCCTCTTCACATTTTTGTTTTAATTGTTATTTTTCTTTAAATCCGTGAAGATGCATCGAATCAACAAATACATTACAAGATATCTCTTTATTTTTGCCTACTATGAAAAATTTATTCAATTGAGCTATATAGAAAAATATTTTTTTCACAAGATTTATTACACTCTTTGTTCTCTTTATATATTATTATTCAGCCTCCTTTATATGTGTTACTAATTAATAAAACGATCTGTTAATTTCACCCAACATGTTTATAAAAAATAATTACTGTGAAAAATATCAACTATTATTAAAAATCTAAAATCATATCACCCTTTCACTGATCCTGACGTCAGACCTCCGATAATACGGTTTTGGAATATAAGCACCAGAATTATTATTGGTACTGAAACAATAATCGATGCAGCAAGAATTTCACCGAACGGCTGCTGTTTTGCTACAACGCCGCTGAACAGTGCAATTGCCACTGGAACTGTTCGTGCGCTTTTATCTATTGTAGTAAATGTTAATGCATACAGATATTCATTCCAAGCACCTGTGAATGCAAGAATACCTGTAGTGACTAAAGCTGGGGCAGTCAGAGGTAGTAAGATATGCCAGAATGTTTGCATGGGAGTAGCACCGTCTACCTGTGCAGACTGTAAAAGCTCAGTCGGAAGATTCCTAAAAAATGCTGCCAGAAACCAGGTTGTTAGAGGTAGAACTGATATCTGGTATACTAAAATCAGACTGATAAGCGGAGGAGCATGTATTTCATTCATAATTGCATATAAACCCGACAGTAAACTTACAGCAGGAAACATAGACATAACTAAAATGGTATACATTGATACCTTCTTCCCTTTGAATCTAAGTTTCCCTATTGCAAATCCTGAAAAAGCTCCTATGCACAAAGCAATCAACGTTGAAGAACCCGCGACAATACAACTGTTAAATAATCCTCTTAAAAAAGCAGGGTCTGTTATTACATGAAGATAGTTTTTGAAATAAAATTGTATTGCGCCAGTAACCGGATTTCTAGGCAGCATTGTAGCCGGCATCATTTGAAGCTGTGCCTGAGATTTCAGAGATGATATTATTGTCCACCATACAGGGAAAAGCATATAGAAACAGATTAGAGCAACCATAAACCATAGACCGAACCTTCTTAATAAATGTTTACTTCTTCTACTCTTCACGATGAACCCCCAGTATTTTCATATAGAAATAGGCAAAAGCAAACAGTAGTACCAATATCAAAATACCTACTGCCGATGCCTTTCCCATTTCTCTGAATTTAATTAATAATGCCTGGTTATAAGTTGCCAGAGTATAAATTCTGTCTCCGAGCATAACCTGAAAAAGGTCGAATACATTAAGTTATGCAAGGGTTCTGAAAATAAGAGCCACTGCAATTGTAGGTTTCAGCAGCGGTAAAGTAATTTGCCAGAACTGCCTAAATTTACCTGCCCCGTCAACAGTGGCGGCCTCGTATAGTGTATCAGGTATCATCTGTAAGCCTGCAAGGAATAAAAGAGCCATAAAAGGTGTACACTGCCATGTATCAATTAAAGCAAGAGTTGGAATAGCAATAGTATTCGAGGTTAGAAACGAAACCTGACCATTGCCAATATGAAGATAGTATAAAATTGTGTTAAGTAAACCTGTTCTGTTCGGTGCTAAAATCCATGTCCATAACTGAGCTGTTACCACCGTAATAAGGAAATAAGGTATTAGCATCACTGCTCGCATTATACCCTTGCCTCTAAAGTTAGAATTTATTACAAGTGCAACTATCATTCCGAGAACAGTTTCTAAAAATACTGACATTATCGTGAAGAATACAGTTGCAAAAAAAGCTTGAATCAGCGCAGGTGAACCAGCTCCTACAACAAAATACTTATTTCCCCATAAATGTGATATTTTCCAGACTTTATACTGGTATGATGGTGGATGTCCTTTCTCTTTTGTGTAGGCATTGGCTGATTTTTGCCATATTGCCTGTACCTTAGTTTGAACTGTATAATTAATTCTTGAGCTAATTAATTCCTGTTTTACTTGAGCTCTGTGCTGTGCTGTCCATTTTTCACCGAGTATTTTGGCAAAACTTTCTTTTGTTTTAAGCTGCGGGCCAATCGAATCACTTATTGTTTTATAATCAGCCTTGTTAAGATCAATGATTTTAAAAGAGAGTCCTAGCAGCTGCTTATAGTTGTTCAGCCCAATGAATTTTGTTTTCTGATTCGATGCAAAAACCTGATTAGTCAGGCTTGTATAGACTACCTGACCAATCGGAAACAACGCAATACAAACCAAGACTAGGAAAGCCGGAAATATCAACTTATAAGATAATAACTGCTCCCTCTTAGCTAAAGATAATTTCTTCCCCACGAAGAACCTCCCACCAATGCAATTTATTTAAGAGCTTTTGAAGTTTCCGGTTTGCCTAAAGGATATCCGGTTACTTTTGATATTTGACGTGCGGCAACTGCCAAAGCTGAAGAGGCGTTGTTATTTCCTATTAGAACTGAATAAACTGCATTATAAAAAATATGAGAAACAGCATTATAATTAGGAGCAGTCTGAACAGCTGGACGATTTACTGCGTGCATAAAAATATCGTAAAATAGTTTAAAATAATCAGATTTTTTTATCAGGTCATTATCCTTGTACAAAGATTTTATTGTCGGACAATAGCCTACCTGAAGAGCTCTCAGTTTCTGAGCTTCCTTTGAACACAGGAAAATTGCAAAATCAGTTGCAATTTTAGGATGTTTTGTATATTTATTAACGCCTATCATTTCTAGTCCGGAAGTGTTTGCTGAAATGCCTGCTGTACCTTCAGGTAAACGGCAAATGCTGAATTTTCCACGGATTCTTGATTCTTTAGAGTTACATAAAACATAAGCATACTGCCAGTTTCTCATAAATGCGGCATTTCCGCCTTCAAAAACATTTCTGGCCTGTTCTTCTTTCATAGAAGTAACACCTTCAGGTGAAATTGTACCAATCCATGATCTAGCCATGTTTATAGCTTTAACAGCATTTGGATTGTCTAAGGTAACTTTTTTATTTTTACTCACAATTGTACCACCTCCATCAGAATATATCCATTCTAATGCACAGCATGTTAATCCTTCATAAGCACTGCCTTCCCAAACATAACCTACAAAATCAGGATTTCCTGATTTTCTTTCTCCCTGTTGAATTATGTAGGCATCTCTGGCAAGCTCATTCCATGTTTTTGGGACCTTTAAATGATATTTTTTCAATAAGTCTGTTCTGTAATAAAGAGCCGGACTGTCTGCATACCATGGCAATGCAACCTGTCTATCATTTACAACTCCCTGAGCAACCATTGATTTGAACATTGTATCTGTCAGCTTTTTTGCTCCGTATTTGTTTAAATTAAGAAGGTTGCCAGCAAGATCTCCAGGCCAGATACCATCAATATTCATAACATCAATATCACCTGATTTAGCCTGAAATGTCTGAAGATAAACCCCATATTGATCGCTTGCATTATTCGGCAGATTAAATATGTTGATTTTGACATTTGGATGCTTCTTCATATATATGGCAGATAATTCTTTAACAGTTTTTACTGAATTCGCATTTGACGGAATAGCAACTGCAAGTGTAACCTTCGCATAAAGTGAAATACTTAAGGTTAACATAATTACCACACTAATGAAAGAAATTATTTTCTTCATTTTACTCCCCCACCTTCTTTCGTTATTTATATTGATTAAACTTAAATATCAATAAATAAGAACTTACGGTTAATCCCTTTTTACCATAGTCCGCATAATTTAAAATATTCCTGTAGCATTCAAAATCAAACATAATTTTTGGTTTTATGTTAAAAAAATATTAGAGCTGTGATATTTAAACAGATTGCTATGCGGACCATTATAAAAGAAATTGAAATGCAATGGATTTTTTCAAATATTTAAATATGCAAGAAACAGTTGGGGGCTGTTGAAAAATTACTGATAAATATTAATTGAAAATTATTCATTAAAAAGTATTATCGATCATTTAGTAATGAAATTATGGAGATGATCATGAATAAGTTGAATTCAATTACTATTTTATCTGCTTTAATCATAGTGTTAATTTTAATAATGTATGCAAATTTTTTATTAACAGGAAATCAGCCTGAAGAAAATATAGACACTCATTCTGTTTCGGTTGTAAATCTTTACACTCATCCTCTACACGATTATTATTTTAATGCCTGAAAATTAAAATTTTTGAGTAAATTGTATAACTTCTTCAAGTTTTTTAGCGGCAGCACCTGATTTTATAGCGTTATCTGCCAACTCTATTGCGCTTTTCCAATTATTAACTTTATTTGCAGCTAAAATTGCAGAAGCTGAGTTGATTAGAACAATATCTTTTTTAGGGCCTGTTAGTTTGCCACTGAATATATCTCTGATTACCTGTGCATTGTAGTCAGGTCCTTTTCCTTTTATATCATCTATTGAAGCTTTTCTAATTCCAAATTCTTCAGGATATAATTTATATTCTTTTATTTCATTATTTTTTAGTTCGCAGATGTGAGTAAAGTCGGTGGTAGTAATTTCATCTAAACCATCATTTCCATGTGCAACAATCACTCTTGAATAACCATTTAATTTTGCTGCTTGAGCCATCAATCTGCAGAGTCGTTTTTCGCATACTCCAATTACAATGTGTTTAACTCTGGCAGGGTTAATAAGGGGGCCTACTATGTTAAAAACTGTTCTAAAAGGCAATTGTTTTCTTATTGGTGCTGCAAATTTAAATGCAGGATGTAGGTTTTTTGCGTATAAAAAGCTGATTCCCAATGTATTTAGACATTCAGATGTCTGATCAGGAGTTAGATTTAAATTGAAACCAAGCTCAGAAAGTACATCTGCTCCACCTGATTTACTTGTTGATGAATTATTGCCATGTTTTGCTACAATAATGCCTGTTGCTGCCACTACAAATGCAGAAGTGGTTGATATATTAATAGTTCCTATTTGATCACCACCAGTTCCAACAATATCTATAGCGTTTTTATCGTTTAGTGTAATTTTTTTTGAATACTTCAACATTGAAGCTGTTAATCCGGCTATTTCTTCGAATGTTTCTCCTTTTACTTTTAGCGCTGTTAACCAGGATGAAAGCATGACCTCACTTACTTTACCGCACATAACTTCATTTATTGCTTCTTCGGCTTCATTTTTAGTCAGGTGTTCACCTTTAAGAATTATATCTAATGATTTATTAAAATTATTCATATTTAAAACCTTCTAATTTATAATTTACTTAATACCTAATGAAGATGGTATTGCTATTGTTGAAAATTTTAGTATTGATTATGTATTGAACATTTGTGAAGTAATATTATTTTGATACGGAATATTTTTAATATTTAACTTAAAAGCAGTGCCTTTATTTTTTACTGTTTCGGCAACAAGTTCTCCTCCTATTAATTCTGCGTTGGCAATTGCACTTAATATACCAAACAGCTTTGCATTGCTCAGATAATGCGCAGCTACCATCATTCTGTTTGAAGATAATTCAAATATATGGCTTATTATATCAGCCTGAGTACCGGCAGTACTGTCCTCTATCGTAAATAAAATATTATTGTAATCGATTGTTTCAACTGTCAGCCTGATGTCTGATTTCTTTATAGAATACTGTACTGTATAGGCTAGAATATTACTCAGAATATGAAATAGAATTTCTTTGTCAGTGTATAGCACTTTTGGAAAACCTTCCTGATAAATACATTTTAATTTTATTGAATTATATTCAGCGGAAAAGTGATGTAACTTTATGAGTTCATCAATAAAACTAACTGTGTCGAAACTTGATTTATTCAATGCAGTATCTTCTTTATGAAACCTGGAAACTTCATCAATATTAGAAATTATGCTCAAAAGGTTATCAGCGCAATCTCTGATAATTCTTATTTTTCTATCTAGATCTTTGTCGTAATCTCCTTCGTTAATTTTAGCTATTATTAAATTGGAATAACTTAAAATAGGTGTTAAAGGTGTTCTGAGTTCTTTTGAGGCTTTATATAGAAAATTTCTTTTCTGAGAATTGGCTTTTTCTGCATCGATTTTCGATTTCAATTCGCGTTGGTGACTGCTTGTTAATTTAACTGAAGAATACTGTATCCTATCTCTGATGTTGTTTGTTGATCTGGCAAGTTCTCCGACTTCATCTTTATATGTAACTTTAAGCTTTTTAGGCATATTTCCAGATGCCAACTGTTTTGAAGCATGGAGTACCTTTTTCATTGGCCCGATATATTTTCTCATGAGAAGATAAATGACTATTATTAAGACAGTCATGGATATAGCGTAGGAGAAACCTATAAGTACAGCTAAAATTAATGTTTTTGATATTATCACCTCTATGCTTTTGTAATCTGTTAGGAAAGCAATAGTATGATATATTCTAATTGAAATAAATATTAGTGGAATTAAGAGTAGAAACACTGCTACTATAGAACTTTGAGATATAATTTTCCTAAAAAGCTGCATTGTTGATCATTTCTAAAATTTAATAAATAATTTTCATTAAAATAAACTGAATAACAGAATTAACCAATTAAAATTGGCTGTAAAGGTTTATTTTGTTTCATTAGTGATAAATCTATATCTTTACGTTTAATATTTGATAATTTAGCTTCTGCCATGGTTCGGACAAGCTCAGTATTATTACATTCACTACTGATGTGCCCCAATAGAACTTTGTCTGTTTCTTCAGTTATAAGTTCTTCAAGAGCATTAATTGAAACATCATTACTTAAATGTCCCCTATTGCTTAATATACGTCTTTTCAGGTGAAAAGGTCTATTTGAATTACTTAAAAGCTTTACGTCATGGTTAGTTTCCAGGATTAAAGTATTACAGCCTTTTAAACGGCATTTGGATAATGTATCAAGATAACCTAAGTCCATGGCATAGCCAATACTTGTATTTTTTATAGAGATTACAAATCCGACAGGGTCTATGGCATCATGTGAAATACTGAAGGGTTTTATTAAAAAATCAGATAATTTAAACGAGGAGCCTGATTGGAAAATATTTCTTTTTTTACCAATTTTGTTTCTGTTAAATAAATATTCACTTGTAAAATAAGTTGCAAAGGTAGGTATATCCAGTGTATCAGCTATTACTCTGGCACCTTTAACATGGTCACCATGTTCATGTGTAATAATAATTGCTTTAATTATTTCAGGAGAAATAGAGCATTGGTCAAGTCTTGCAAAAAGTTCTTTTCTGCTGAATCCGGCATCAATAAGAAATCCGAAATCTCCATATGTAATAAGCACTGAGTTGCCTGAACTTCCACTGCCCAGTACCGTAATATTTATTTCCATATTCAAAAAACAACCAATAAATATTTAAATATAATCTAATTAGAGTTAATATTATTCTGCAAATACATTTCATACACAATAGTTCGTAAAATTAAAAAATCCTATTGATAAATATTATCAATAGGATGCAGTATTATGAAGTATGTTTTATTTTTTTATTTCTTTTTTTTTACTTTTTCCAAAAATGCGGTCAAAATTATCACCGTATTTTTTAAAATCAACTTTTCTAGGTTTATCCCCTTTGCCTGCTCCTGACATTTTCATTCCCTCCTTTTGCTGTATAGATAGTAAATATAAAAAATTAAGATAATATCAACTTAACTGTTATAATATACATCAGAATTATGATGTATCAAGCAATTTAAGAGTCTCATTTATACTGTGTTGAAGCATTGGAGCATATAAAAAAAGCATTCATTAAAAGAGGTAATATTACAATCTTGATATTCTAATTATAGTAATATTTATGATTTCCTGATATTATATTGTAATATAGGATTAATTTTTAAATATTTTTTGATGATATCTACTTTAATGTTTAAGTTTAACACTATTCTACTACTAGATAAAAAACATATTAATATATTTCTTTGTCTGTTTTTTTTGATTCTTTTTACTAATTGTTCAACACCTGGAGAGAGTGAAGCTTTAAAAAAGGCAAAAGAGATAAAGGCTACTTTCTATACTGAAGAAAAAGAAGAAGATGAAGATAAACCAAGTAACCCGCCCCCTAAACTAAATAAAGATACCGCATTAAAGAATTATGTATTTTTTGCTTTAAAAAACAATCCTGCTCTTGAATCTGCATTTTATAAATGGAAAGCAGCATTAGAAGTTATACCTCAGGTCAAAGCTATGCCTGACCCAAACTTTAGATATGGATATTATATTCAAGCGCTTCATACACTAGAAGGTCCTTTAGAAAACTATTTTTCATTAAGTCAAACTTTCCCATGGTACGGCACATTAGCATTGCAGGGGTCAGCTGCATTTAGAATAGCTGAAGCTGAAAGGCAGAATTTCGAAGCTGAAGTTTTAAATGTTATTTATTCCGTGAAAAAGGCTTATTATAATTATTGGTACTTAGGTAAATCTATAGAAATAGTTACAAGAAATCTAAAATATTTAAATGATACAGTACGTTTTTCTAAAACCAGATATGAAACTACTGTTTATCCATACACAAATATTCTTAAACTGGAAATAGAGGATGAACTTTACAAGAATAGTTTGGAAACCTTAAAGGAATTCATACCCCCCATACGTGCACAGTTTAATTATGCTTTAGGTAGAAATACCACAGATAAAATACCGTTTCCCAAAGAAGTCGAATTACCTGAACAGAATTATACTCAAAGTGAGTTAATTGATTTAGTTATCAGAAGAAATCCTGAATTGAAATCATTAGGGTTTCTTGCAGATGCAGAAAATGACAAAATAGGGATTGCGTTGAGAAGATATATACCAGATTTAACTGTAGGCGTAGACCTTACCACAATACATAATGCTGCTCAGTTTAATCAGGATCCCTTAATTATTACTGTAGGTATGAATCTTCCAATATATTTTACTAAATATAATGCAGAGAGAAGAGAAGCAAAAGCAAATAAACAAAAATATTTGAGAAGTAAAGAAGACAAGCAGAATTTATTACTCTCAAATTTACATTCTGCCATATATAATGAAAAAGATGCATGGGGAAAGATGATGTTATATAAAGATTCTTTAATTCCCAAAGCCACCAAAGCATTGGAATTGACCAGAGAGTCATTTGATACAGGGCAGAGTGATTATAATACCTTTATTGATGCATATCGTGAATTATTGGATTTTGAGCTTAAATATGCATTATATATAATGAATTATAGCATCGCAATTGCAAAAATTGCTGAGCTTATCGGGCCTGAAGATATTGAAATGAAAAGAGAGGTTGCAAGCAGATAGTTTATTTTAAATCTAAACTAAAAATTAATTTATCAACTGAGAGGATAAAGTGAAAATAACATCATATATAATTTTTATCATATTTTGTATTATTATATTAGCAGTTTTTGTTTTTTTTGATTCAACAGACAGAATAAAACAAACAGATATGATACGTACAAATGTATATGTCAGTCCAGAGAGGCTGAATGATATTAAATCAGATGCTGTTATCCCCAAAAAAAATCCTAACAACAATAAAAAATATATAAGTAAACCAGTAAAAAAACAGCATAATAAAGACTTAAAGAAAAAAATGAAGAAAAAGGAGCATTCATCGTCAGAAAATATGGGGGGAATGATGATGGGAATGCATAGTACACCGTCTAAGGGTGATATGTATACATTAATGCTTACGCCTGAAGATGTAAAAAGATTGGAAGTAGAGACTTTTGTTGTTCAAAGAAAAATAATGTATTTCCCAATATATCTTGCAGGAGAACTGAACTATGATGAACGAAAAATTTATAGATTCCCAGCATATTTTTCAGGAAGGATAGATAAACTGTATGTTAATTATGAAGGTATACCTATAAAAAAAGATGAAGCAGTTGCTGAAATATGGAGTCCTGATCTGATAGTGTTGCAAAGAGAACTGTTTCAAGCTGTAAAAGAGGCTAGGAATGGTACTGTAAATTCTAAACAGTATCTTGATTCAGTTATAGCAAAAATGAAAAGCTGGAAATTGACAGAAAAACAAATTAAAGAAATGGTTAAACGCGGTACTGTTTCTCAGCATGTAACTTTATATTCTCCTTTCTCAGGTATTGTAACAGAACAAAACTATTTTGATGGACAGTATTTTTCTCTTGGTTCAAATCTTTACACTGTTGCTGACTTGTCTCATTTATGGCTTAGGCTTGATGCGTGGGAATCAAATATTGCTTTATTAAAACTTGGTCAGAGAGTTGAATTCAATGTTAAGTCATATCCCGGTGAAACTTTTATAGGGAAAATATCATTTATTTCACCATATCTTTATACAGATACAAGAACAATATTTGTGAGGGCTGATGTTGAGAATCCTCAAATGAAGTTAAAACCAGGGATGTATGCCAGTGCAAAAGTTTATGTAAAAGTAATTGGTAAAAATAAATATGTAAACTATAAACCTTCAGGGAAAAAAGCAGAGACACAGGTTGAAGTTACAAGAAAATTAAGCAATCAGCTTACAAGTGTGCCTCTAGATGGCGGGATAGTTCAGAAAATAGATAAAAAAGAACAGGAATACTTAGAAAAAAATAAATTTGGTGTTGTAGTGATACCAACTACTGCACCATTGCTTACCGGGAAACGATCTGTTGTATATCTTCAAAAATCTCCTGGTATTTATGAAGGAGTACAAGTTGAATTAGGGCACAAGAATGATAAATATTTTGAAGTTAAAAGCGGTTTAAGTATAGGTGATGTTGTTGTTACAAACGGAAACTTCCAAATTGATACTGAAATGCAGGTCCAGGCAAAAGCCAGCATGATGAGCCCTGAATCAGTATGGAAGAATAAAAATAAAAATTTATCCCATAGATAATTTTTAGTCGTACAGGAGACTTGGGTGCCGAAAAAAAAACAAAAAGATGAAGTTAAACTGCAGGGATTTGCAGTATTTATCTTTTACATTATAAATTTTTGTATCAGGAACAAATTTATAACAGTAACAGTTTTTATTTTTGCTTTATTGTGGGGAATATATGTAGCTCCTTTTAACTGGAATATCCCGGGAATAGAAAGAGATACAGTAGACATAGAAGCACTACCTAATATCGGTATTAACGAACAAATTGTCTTTACAGCTTGGCCGGGAGGTGCACCTACAGATGTATATGATCAGATTACTTATCCTTTAACTGTAGCTCTTTTAGGCATACCAGGTGTAAAGATCATTAGAGGTGTATCTTTATTCAGCTATTCATTTATATTTTTAATTTTCGAGGATGATGTAGATTTTTACTGGTCAAGATCAAGGATATTAGATCAATTACAGGGGTTGGCTAGAAATGTCTTACCTGAAGGAGTGAGTCCCCAGTTGGGGCCTGACTGTACAGCTTTGGGACAGATTTTCTGGTATACTCTTGAAGGATTGGACAAGGATGGTAATCCAACAGGAGGATGGAGTCTTAATGAGTTAAGAACTCTTCAGGACTATATAGTTCGATATGAACTTTTAGGTGCTGGAAACGTAAGTGATGTAGCATCTGTTGGGGGATATGTAAAAGAGTATCAGATAGATGTGGATCCTAATTTATTGCGAATTTATGATATAACACTTCAGGATGTTTTTAATGCGCTTAATGTATCTAATTCAGATGTAGGCGGACAAACTGCAGAAATAAATAAGGTTGAGTATATTATCAGAGGTTTGGGATATATTGAAGTTCTGAAAGATATTAAAAATACAATAGTTAAAAGCTTTAAGAGAACAGTTGCTTATAAGTCTTCTAATAGTGAAAATGTAGATTTAGTTACTTCAGGCCTTTCAAAAAATCAGGCTCCATGGAAAAGCAATTCACGCGGTTCTGTAACAAATGGTCAAAGTAGATACAATAGAAATGCTAATACCAACAATATTCCTATTTTTATGAAAGATATTGCTAATGTATCTCTCGGTCCAGCTCCTAGAAGAGGTATTCTTGATAAAAATGGTGCAGGCGTTGTAGGAGGTGGTGTATCTAAAAGTTATCAAACTAATTCATTAAAAGTCTTAAATAATATCAAAAAGACTATAAAAAGAATAACGCCTCAACTTCCAAAAAAAGTTCTTTCCGACGGTACTGTAAGTCAGGTATCAATTGTACCGTTTTATGATCGAACAGTACTGATTTTAAAAGCCTTAGGAACATTAAATTCTACATTGATTGATGAAATTCTTGTGGCTATTATTGTTGTAATTTTTATGGTAAGACATTTTAGGCTATCAGCTATAATTTCCCTAGTTGTTCCATCTGCTATTTTGATATGTTTCATATTAATGAAACTCGTAGGGGTTACTGCGAATATAGTGGCTCTTTCCGGTATTGCTATTGCAATAGGTACGATAGTAGATATGGGGATTGTAGTATGTGAAAATATTTTAAAGCATTTGGATGCAGCTGGACCTAATGATAACCGTTTATTAGTTGTGCTGAACGGAGCATCTGAGGTCGGAGGTGCTTTATTGACATCTGCAATGACAACTATTATTGGTTTTCTACCTGTCTTTGCATTACAGCATGCAGAAGGTAAAATGTTTAAACCCTTGGCTTTTACAAAAACTTTTGCTATTGGGGCGGCTGCTGTTGTTGCTATTACCATTTTGCCAGTGCTGGTGCATATGATATTATGTTCAAAGATAACCGGAAGAGTTATAAAAAAAAGTTTATTGATTTTGTTTTTGATTTTATCTTTGGTACTTCTGATTTTTTACAGTTGGCTCTTAGGAATCATTATTGCTGTAGTTTCTGTCTATATCTATTTTAAGAATAGAATACCTGTAAAAACTGACAAATTCATAATGCTTTTATCTTATATTATCGGAATAGTATTAGTTAGCTATATACTAGCAGAGCATTGGCTCCCTCTAGGTCCTCAGACTGGTATTTTTATTAATCTGATTTTTGTTTTGCTAGCTATTGGGTTGTTATTGTTTTTCTTCCACATATTGCAAATTTATTATGCATCTGTTTTAAGGTTCTGTCTGAATAATAAAACTCTGTTTTTGATAATTCCGTTGTGTATGATTCTGTTTGGGATTATTTGCTGGATAGGTGTTAAGCCTATATTAAATAAGTTTCCTAAAACTATTAGAAATTCAGGAATAGCATCTGCTGCAGTTTCTTTGTTTCCAGGATTGGGAAATCAATTTATGCCTGCTTTGGATGAAGGAGCATTTTATTTTATGCCTTCATGCATGGCAACAGCAGGTATCGAAGCAATGGAAGATATACTGAAAAAACAGGATCTAGGAATAAGCAATATTCCAGAAATTGGTGATTCTGTAGGAAAAGCAGGACGATCTGAAACTGCGTTGGATGATGCGCCTCTTTCCATGGTAGAGACTTATATAAATTATAAATCAGAATATATAACTGACTCTTATGACTTTGTTAAAAGGTATAAATATGATCCCCATGTTAATGACTATTTTAGGGACATTGATGGTAAAAAAGTTCATGCTCTGGATGGAAAACCGTATTTAGTAAGGGGAAAATTTATAAGAAATAGTGATAATAAGTTAATCCCGGAGTCGGGAGGTATGGCTTTTAGACAATGGAGACCTGCACTTGAACCTAGTTTAAATCCAGGTAGGGAATATTGGAAAGGAATAACAAACACGAGAGAAATATGGGATCTTGTTGTAAAAAAATCCCAATTGCCAGGAGTGACTCAACCTCCTATGCTGCACCCTATTCAGGCTAATATTATGATGGTTCAAAGCGGAATGAATTCAAAAATGGGAGTTGTTGTGTATGGTCCTGACCTCCAGAGTATCCAGGATGCTGCATATTCTATGGCAGAAATAATGAAAAAGGTTAAATCAATAATACCTGAAACAGTCTTTGCCCTACGTGTGATAGGAAAACCGTATATTGATATAACTATTGACCGAAAAGCGATTGCTCAATATGGAATTACAATAGGTCAGGTTCAGGATGTAATAGTAACTGCTATTGGGGGAAAGACAGCAACTTATACTGTTCAGGGACTAGAAAGAAATGCGGTAAGAGTAAGATATCAAAGAGAATTGCACGATAATTTTGAAAATTTGGAAAATGTATTGGTTGCAGCACCTGATGGATCAAGGATACCTCTTCCTTTACTTGCAGATATCTCTTATGAACCTGGACCGCAGTCCGTACTTAATAGAAATACTTCTATTATGTCATATATTTATTTTGCGAATAATCCTAACAACTCTGCAATAAAATCAGTAGAAGATGCAATGGCGATTCTTGATGAATATCAGAAGAGTGGCAAACTTAAATTGCCTAAAGGTGTTTATTATGAGTTTATTGGAGATTATTTAAATCAGTTGAGTGCTGCTAAACGGTTAAGATTAATTGTTCCAATTGCAATGATTGTAATATTTATAGTTCTATATTTGCAGTTTAAATCTTTTTTAACAGCAATAATCGTCTTTCTCGGTATTCTTGTTTCATGGTCAGGCGGTTTTATTATGGTATGGCTTTACGGACAAAAATGGTTTTTGAATTTTACGTTTGCAGGGGTTAATTTTCGAGATTTATTTAATCTGCAAACAATTTATTTGAGTGTTGCAGTATGGGTGGGATTTCTCGCACTATTTGGTATTGCAGCAAATGACGGTGTTATTATGGCTACCTATATAAGGGAATATATTCAAGATAAGAAAATAAAGACAAAGTCAGAAATTCATGATCATATTGTTTACGCCGGTAAACGAAGAGTACGACCATGTCTAATGACAACCGCCTGTACAATTTTGGCACTACTGCCTATACTCACGTCCAAAGGAGTGGGAGCCGATATCATGATACCAATGGCAATTCCTATTTTTGGAGGTCTTGTTTTTGAGATAATTACTATGTTTGTAGTTCCTACACTGGGGGCATTAAGATGTGAATTAAAGTTGAAATTTGAACAGAAAAAAGATGATAATTCAGAAAAATATGTGGAAATGTAAATTTTAAACTAAATTTTAAACTAAATTTTCATATAAAATATATTATAATGAATATTTAAAAAAGATTTGATCTATTTATGAATAATATGATAATTATAACGTTACTATTAATTTTTCTGGGGATGATTGTAATGCTATTGAGCATACTCAAGTCATTTTCTGCTGTGGGAAATACAGATTGGTTTTTGCTTAAAACTAATGATAAAATAAAATCTTTGTATAAATTTCACCAGCTTCTTATGATCTTCTTTTTCTTTGGATATCTTTTTGTATTTTCTTTTATTATTTTGAAAATTACGATTATTAACATGCTTTTTGTAGGTATAATTTTTTTCTTCGGTGCTGTTTTTGTGTTTCTGGGGATATTTATTTATTCCTATATGCTCTCAGTCTGTAAAAAACAGCATGTAGAAGTTCTGGATAGGTACGAAGAACTAATAAAAACAGAAGATGCGGTAATTTTTATTCTTGCTTATATGGCTGATCTTAAGGATTATAAAGCAGAAAGAAAAAATTTTGAAAAATTTTCACTTTATGCTAAAACACTTGCTAAAGAATTGCAGAAAAAAAATAAATATTCTTCTATTATTACAGAAGAATATATCTCTAATCTAGTAAAAGCTACCCCTTTATACAACATAGGCAAACTTGGTATATCAGATGTAATTTTACAGAACGAGGAAGAACTTTCGCCGGATGAATTTAAAGAAATGAAAAAACATTGCGAATGGGGAGTTGATATATTAAGTAAAGCAAAAGAACAGTTAAGAGTTAGTTCTTTTTTCCCAATAGCAATTCAAATTGCTTATTCCCATCATGAGAGATGGGATGGTAAAGGATATCCACGCGGTTTACTAAAAGAAGAAATACCCCTTTCAGCACGTATAGTCGCTGTAATTAATGTTTACAGTAAACTGATCTCAAATAAATATCGATCTTCAATGTCTGAAACTTGTCAGGTTATAAATGAAGGCAGAGGAAAGCAGTTTGATCCAGATGTTGTGGATGCTTTTATCGAAGTAAAAGACATTTTCTCAAAAATAAGTACTTACTGATAAAAGATAATTTCTACTTGCAAAAACAATTGATATTTGTACTTTTATGTCTATTTAATGTACATATATGTCTATAAAATAACGTTTATGTTAAATCATTATTGAAAAGATATTATTATTATTTATTTTATCTCTAAGATAAAAGGGTTGAATCTTTAATTTTAGATTTCAATTATTTATTATAAAATAAAGTTTTATTCTATTTGAGAATATTTATTATTGTTATTTTACTGAAAAATTATTACTTGCAATGCCTACTTGGGAGATGAATAGAAAATGGGTAGTATTATCATAGTTACATTATTGCTTATTTTTATTGGTGCTGCAATAATGTTTATGAGTATTTTAAAATCAGTCAAAGCATTGAGATATGCTGATTGGTTTATATTAAACAGTAATTTTAAAATACTTTATCTATATAGATTTCATCTTCTCCTCATGTTTTTTTTCCTGGTAGGCTACATTGCAGTGTTTACAACTATTTTAATGAAAGTTTCAATTGTAAGCCTTCCTTTTATAGGCACAATATTCTTCTTTGGTTCTGTTTTTGTTTTCATGGGAATATATATATACTCTTATATGCTGTCTATCTGTAAAGAAAAACATAATAGTGTTTTACTGAAAAACAGTCAGCTGATAGAGACCGAAGATGCTATAATTTATATGCTGGCATATCAGAGTGAACTTAGAGACTCAGAAACAGGACAGCATATTGAAAGAACTGCAAAGGTAGTTAAACTTCTTGTTGAAAAATTAGCATATAATCCCAAATATGCACCATTAATTACCGACAGTTACGTGAAAAACATAACAAAATCTGCTCCGCTTCATGATATTGGAAAGATCAGCGTACCTGATGCAATTTTGCAAAAACATGGTAAGTTATCTGAATTTGAATATGAGGAGATGAAAAAACATTGTGTTTACGGTGCTAAAATTCTTAATAAAGCTAAAGATAAAATTAGTTTTAAATCTTTTCTCCCAGTAGCTGTAGAATTAGCATATTATCATCATGAGAGATGGGATGGGAAAGGATATCCCCGTGGTCTTCAAAAAAATGAAATTCCTCTCTCTGCGAGAATTATGGCTGTTGCTGATGTATATGATGCTTTAGTTTCAGAAAGATATTATAAGCCTGCTTACTCTTCATCTAAATCATGTAGTATAATAGAAAATGAGAGGGGAAAGCAGTTTGATCCTGATGTAATAGATGCTTTTGTAACAGTGAAAGATGATTTAGAAAAAATCTACTTCTGATATTTCTCAATTACTGAATTAGCTTTTTTTACAGATATATTTGAATAAATATTAAAAATAAAACGGCCCAACGCTATAACAATGAATTGAGCCTATTATTTTACCAGTTTTTATTCAAAATCTTTTTTTAGTATATTAATTAATTCTATATTATCAGTCCATAATATATTTTTAGCTAAGTCTTCCTGAGTCCATTCTTTAATTGTAGGGATGGAATAACTGGCATCAGAATTAAAAATACCGCTATGAGTTCTTCTTAATTTGAATAATGCCGCTCCACAGCCCAGATCTTTGCCGATATCATGGCACAAAGTTCTGATATATGTTCCTTTTGAACATGAAACAGTAAAATCAATATGAGGAATATTTATTGAATTAATCTCAATACTATGAATAGTGATAGGGACAGGGGCACGTTCTACTTCTTTACCTTCTCTGGCCAATTTATATAGGCGTTTGCCATCTATTTTTTTAGCTGAAACCATTGGTGGTATCTGCATAATATTACCAACAAATTTTTTTATGCTTAATGAAACTGCTTCAGGAGTAACATTGCTGTAATCATTTGTTGCTGTAACTTTACCATCCATATCCTGACTGTCGGTTTCAGTTCCGAGCAGCATTGTTGAACTGTAGGTTTTATTATCCGAACTTAACCGTTGACTAATTTTAGTTGCTTTGCCTAAAACAAGAATCAGAAGACCTGTTGCTGCTGGATCTAATGTTCCGCAATGTCCTACTTTTTTGATATTGAATCTACTTCTAACAAAACTAACAACATCATGACTGGTCCATTCTTCGGGTTTGTCTACCAGAAGTATTCCAGATTCCATAAACGGTGGGTATGGATGATTTTTTCTGCCCATTATTAATAATCCTAAATTATGCGATTAATGTTTCTAAATAATCAACCCAAGCATCCATACCTTCTCCTGTTTTGGCACTTAATTCAAAAATGAACATTCCTGGGTTTATCTCTCTCATATATTGTCTGCATTTCTTTAGATCCCAGTCCAAATGAGGTATTAAATCAGTTTTAGTTAATACAGCAATTCTGGCATCTGAAAAAAGAACAGGGTATTTAATTGGTTTATCTTCTCCTTCTGTAGTTGATAGGAGAGCTATTTTAAAGTCTTCGCCTAATTCAAAAGCAGCTGGACAAATTAAATTTCCCACATTTTCAATAAATAGTATTTGAGTATTGTCTTTGATAACCAGAGATAAAGCTTCAGATACCTGCTCAGCATTAATATGACATGAACTGTGTGTTTCTATTTGATGAACATTGTCACATTTATCTTCCAGTCTTTTAGCATCGTTATCAGTACTTTGATCTCCTACTATTACAGAGCAGTTTACTTTACCTTTTAATCTTTCCAGTGTCTTTTCTAAAAGTGTAGTTTTGCCTGAACCTGGAGAAGAAATAATATTAACAGTAATAATACCTTTATCTTTTAGGAAGTTTTTGTTCTTAGCAGCAAACTCATCATTTTTAGCAAGTATATTCTGTTCCAGTGTTACTACTCTTGAGCCTTCATGATCATGTGTGTGTTCGTGGGTATGGTCATGTGAATGTTCGCTTCCATGCGGATGAGGGTGTGTGTGGCTATGAGTATGTTCATTATTGTCGTGATCATGAGTATGGAAAAACTTTTTTTCATTGCCTTCCTGGCAACCGCAATCTAAACACATTATTCAATCTCCATTGATTTGATTAAAAATTCTCTTCCTTGAGTAAAAGTAACATTTCTTGAACCGCAGCTTCCACATTTAACAAGTGGAATGTCTAGCTCTGTTGTTTTACTGCATTCTGAACATAAAACTATTCCTGGAAGTTGTTCTACAATTAGTTTGCTTCCTTCCATTTTAGTTCCTTCTGTGACGATTGGATATGCAAATTCAAAAGGTTCTTTTTCTACTCCTGAAAAATATCCCATTTGGACAGTAACAGTAAATATTTTATTTACTTTTTCTCTTTCGATATATTCGTTTAATTCGCGGACCATTGATTCCGCAAGTGAAAGTTCATGCATTTTAACAAATCCTCGGTAATAATTCTCCCATCGGAACATCAACTAATCTTGTACCTCCGGTAACAGTGCTTAAAGTTACTCTTCCTTTATCACTGTTAATTTTTCCAATAACCGCTGCATTTTTTCCTTCAGGAAATTTATGCCATTCATTTAAGATATCTTTTGAAACAGATTCTGAGCAAATTAATAGCATTCTTCCTTCACAGGCTACACTTAATATGTCAATTCCTAAAATTTCAGAAATAGAGTTGGTTCCTGGAGCAACAGGAATTTTTTGACTGTCAAGAATGGCACCAATTTCTGTGTTTGATACAATTTCATTTAAAACAGAAGCAATACCCCCTCTTGTAGGATCTCTCATGAATTTAATGTTTTTAGCATATGGCTGAATATTCTGAACAAGTCTGTGAACTGAACCGGTATCACTTAGAGGGCCATTCTCAATGTTTATTCCTTCTCTTGCTGATAATACGGCCATTCCATGATCGCCAATATTTCCGCTTACTATAATGCAGTCATTTTCTTTGATAAGATTTTTATCCAGATTAAATCCTTCAATAGCTTCGCCTATACCTGCTGTATTAATATAAATTCCATCGCATTGGCCTTTGGCAACAACTTTTGTGTCCCCGGTAACTATTTTAACTCCGCATTCTTTAGCTGATAGTTTAATCGTATCCAATATTTTCTGAAATGTTTTAACAGAAAGGCCTTCTTCAAGTATTACGCCGAGAGAGAGCCATTTTGGTTTTCCACCTGCAACAGAAACATCATTAACCGTTCCATGAACTGCAAGGTTTCCAATATTTCCTCCAGGAAATTCAATAGGGTGGACAACATAACTATCCGTCGAAAAAATAATATTATTTTTAAAGCCTTCAAGCATTGCTGCATCAGGAAGTCCTTTTAGTGGGCCTTCTCCAAATCTGGAAACTATTTCACTGTCGATCAACTGTGAAGAAAGTTTCCCTCCGCTACCGTGAGCAATTTGTATTTTATCTTCCATAGTGAATATCTTTTATATTAAAGTTACTAATGTCTAGAATATTTGAAGTAAGCAGCACAGCTTCCTTCTGAACTTACCATACATGGTCCAATAGGATTTATTGGAGAGCATGCTTTTCCGAAAAGAGGGCATTCGTCAGGTTTAATTTTACCTTTCAGTACGTCTCCGCATTTACATGCATTGTTCGGTTTTCCTTTTTCTACAATTACATTTAGCTTGAATTCCGTATTGATGGTGGAATATTTTTCTTTTAATTTCAGTCCACTTTCAGGAATCACACCAATACCTCTCCATGCAGCGTCATAAGGCTCAAGATACTTGTTTATAAGTTCCACAGCCGTCTTGTTGCCATCGTGAGTAACAACTCGTTTATACCTGTTTTCTACCCTAGGTGTTTTGTTTATTATCTGTTTTAGTATGCAGTTAAGGCCAAATAAAATATCAACAGGTTCAAAGCTAGCAATTACACAAGGTATTTTATATTTCTGTACAAAAGGTTCGTAAGCTTTTTCACCAATAATAGCACTTACGTGAGCAGGACATAAAAAAGCATCAATTCTAAGTTCAGGGTCTGAAGTAAGTGCTTCAAGTGCAGGAGGAACCAATTTAAAAGCAGTTAAAATGCTAATGTTTTTAATACTTTCTTCAACAGCAGAGTCAATCATGCATATAACCGGAGCCATTGTTGTTTCAAAACCGATAGCTAGAAATACTACTTCTTTGTCAGGATTTTTTTTTGCAAGATCTATGGCTGTACTTGGAGAATAGCAAATTTCAATTCTACATCCTTCTGCTCTGCATTTTGCCAAAGTTTTTTCACTACCTGGAACATTAATCATATCACCGAAAGTCGCAATTATTACACCTGATTCAGCTAATTTAACCGCAGTATCAATATAACCTGAATCTGTAACGCAGACAGGACAACCCGGTCCGCTGATTAAGTTTATATTTTCAGGAAGAAGATCTCTTATTCCAAATCTTGCAATAGCCATTGTATGGCTTCCGCAAACCTCCATTATATTTACGTTGATATCCTTGTCTTGAAGGATTTTTGCAGATTTTTTTATATCTTTTACAATGAATTTTGCAGTTTCCGGGTTCCTGTAATCGTCTATATATTTCATTATCAATACAAAATTATGATGTTGCGTTTAGTTCTGCGAGTTCATCGAACAGAGCCTTTGTTTTTCCGGCTTCTTCTTCGTCTATTTTTTCAATTGCATAACCGGCGTGAATAATTACATAATCCCCAACTTCAGGATCTTTAACTAATGCAAGGCTGACTCTGGCTTCGGCACCGTCAGCTTCAACTACTCCGATATTTTTATCGTGAATTTCTTTTATTTTCATTGGTATAGCTAGACACATGATCTTATACCTTTTTTAATTAGTCAATTATATATAATTTAAAATTTACTTTAACTGATATTTTCTATATAAAATACAAGTTAAAAAGATATATCAATTTCACTTCTTTTCAAATTTTTGTAGTAATTTGAGGCATATTTATATCGGTAGAAATTATAGTTCATTTTACATGTTTTAAGAAACTGAAGGTATTTTATTACAACTTATTATATGATTCTTTGATAAAACTAATTGAAACAAGGAAGCTGATTAAAAAAGCAAGTGGTATTATGAATAATGCATACCTATAATCAGTAGTAGAATATATTATAGTATCTGTACTGCTGTTTTTTAAAAACCAGTTTAGCATGATTCCTATTAATGGCTGGAAAATAAAACCACTTGCGACAACAGCCATGTTATTTACACCAATAGCTGTTCCCATAAGATTATTATTGGTAGAATCTTTGATTAGGGCAAAACTTAACGCCTGTCCTCCGGCTGCAATACCAGTCAGTGTCAAGCATATGTAAAGAAGAAATAGTGGTAAGTGTAGATAAATTACTAAAAAACTACTGGCTGTACCGATAAGAGATCCGATTACCAATGGTAATATCCTTTTTTGAATTTTTTCAGACCACCATCCTAACAGCGGGCTGCCGATAGCTACACCTATCCAGATTACTGAACATGCAAATGCTGATGTTTCATGATTAAGTTGGTACGCTGTTTTTAGAAAAGGTACACCCCATAAAGAAGCAAAAGCAGTGATTGGAGCCCATATAAAAAATGCAAAAACTCCTATGGCCCATGTCTGTTTCTTATTAAGAATTTTAAGGAAGTTATTTTTCAATACGTTAAATTCATGTACGGTGAATTTCTTTTTTATTGTTTTATCTTCAAGGAAAATAAATATTAAAACACTTAATATAAATCCAATCAGAGAAAGCAATAATATTGAGTTTCGCCATCCTAGATGATCGTTCAGAACAACTAAAGGCATTTGTCCTCCCATTGCACCGAGAGAGGCTACAATCATAGCCAAACCTGTAATGATAGCAAAATATTTGTGCTGAAACCACTGGGAAGCAATATATAAAACTGAAATCCAGGCAATAGAAGACCCCAGTCCTATGAGAAAGCGACCTGCTGATGCAACTGTGATTGTTGTAGAAATGCCAAATAGTAAACTCCCAACTGCACAGCAAAAAATACTTACAGAAATAACTTTTTTTGCACTTATACAGTCAAACAGCATCCCCCCTGGTATTTGCATAACTGTATATGAATAAAAGAAAAATGAACTAATAAATCCTATACCAACGGCTGATATATGTAGATCGTGCATGAGCTCGGGAGTTATCACACTGACAGATACTTGCAGGCCCATTTCCAATAAAAGAAAAAGGCCTGTTAGAGTGATAAAAATATATGGTTTAACTGTAGAATAGAATTTCATAATTTAATTTTACTATGCAGTGTGTGTTGAATATTTTAGTGAAATCATAGATATTATATATTTTAATTTATATAAATCAATCGTTTAGCTGAAGCTGATAATTAATTATAGAAAGACTCTTTTATGCACTATTTGATGATGCACTGGCTTGAAGTATTCGGAGTTGTAAGTGCTGTTATATATTTATATTTTTCAATCAATAGAAAGTCATGGCTTTGGATATTAGGTATTTTAAGTTCAGGTATCTATGTAGTTGTTTTTTATAGAAGTTCTCTTTATGCTGATATGATACAAAATATTTTCTATGTAGTTATCAGTATATACGGATGGATAAAATGGGTATATTTAGATAAGTCATATAATAAGGATACTCATCAGGCTGAAGTTGCCCAATTGGATAAAAGAACGATTCTATGGTTAATTTTAGCCGGAGTTATTTTATATTTTATAATATTTATTCCTGTAAAATTTTTACCGGAAGTGCTTAATATAAATTCTGCAAGCATACCCGTTCTTGACAGTTTTATGACAACTTTGGCATTTATTGCGACATGGATGCTTACTAAATGTTATTTTGAACAATGGTTGTTATGGATATTTATTGATGGAGCTTATATTATAATATATTTTTACAAAGGTCTGCATCTTACAGGCTTACTATTTATAATATATACAGTTATGGCAATAATAGGTTATTATAAATGGCGCAAGAGATTAATTGAACATAATAATAAAATGAAGGAAGATCTAGTATGTCAAAAGGTATAACGGTTGGAATTAAATTTTTGCCTGCTGTACAAGAAAATGAAGTTCACAGTGCTGTTGATAGAGCTATTGAAATTATTGACAGTTGGGGACTGAAATATGAAGTTGGTCCCTGTAATACAACTGTTGAGGGAGATTTACAGGATATATTGAATAAAGTTGGATCAATGTGTAAAAAAATAGAAAAATCAGTGGGACGTTTTGCAGTATTTCTCGATATTGATTATTGCAGAGACGGGATTTCAATCGATAATAAAATAGAAAAATACAGATAAGATAACAGTTAATTAGAATTGAAAATCACAGATTTAACTCGCAATTCTTAATTTTTAATTAGTATTTATTTTTTGTATGCATAAAACAGTTTTAACAGAAGTAATTATTCTTCGGAAAATTCCATATTCAGAGACCAGCTTAATCATTAATTCATTAAGTCCTGAATATGGAAGGCTGGATTTTATCATCAAAGGGGCGAGACGTATTTCGAAGAAATCGTTTCCTGAAATTGATATATTTAGAAAATTAAAAATAGAGTTTAAAGAAATTGCAATGAGCAAAAACCTGATATCACCGTTATCGTTTGACTTAATAGAAGATAATGACAGAATAGCCGGTTACCCTGAGGCAATTTCTAGAATATATAAAATTATTTCATTTATTTTGAAAAACATCCACGCTGGAGTATCATGCAGATTTGTTTATGATGCATTTGATAACATGCTATGTAAAACTTCTGAAGGTAAAGAATATCCTTTCTTTTTAATTAAACTTATTTATCTGTATGAAAACGGTCTGCTTCCTAATGAACTTTCGGTTTCAGATAAAGATAATAAAAATAAGAAAATATTAAACTTGCTGATAAATTCAGCAATCGGTAAAATAGATACCCTTAAATTACCGGATGAATATGTACAAAGCTTAAATAAATGGGTGAATAATCTCTGCCTCGCCAATGATTTGGAATAATTGCCATGTTTACTTGTTTTTTTACGAATTTTGTATAATTATAATTTATAACCTAAAATAAGGAGCGCATATAATGAGTAAAACAAAAAAGAACTTAGAATTTGCTTTCGCCGGAGAATCACAGGCAAGAAATAAATATACTTATTTTGCTCAAGCCGCAAGAAAAGAGGGGTATCATTATATCGCTAAAATATTCGAAGAGACTGCTGAAAATGAAAAACGTCATGCTAAGGATGAATTTAACCTTTTAAATGGTATTGGGAAAACTGAAGATAACTTAAAAGAAGCTATTGAAGGTGAAAATTATGAAACTACAGAAATGTACCCTACTTTTGCCAAAGAAGCTGAAGAAGAGGGTAATATGGAAGCAGCACGACTTTTCAGGCAGATAGCAAAAGTTGAGGCTCATCATAGAGATAGATATAAAAAACTTTTTGAAATGGTGGAAAAGGGAACTGTTTTTAAAAGGGATGAAAAAATTACATGGAAGTGCAGTGTATGCGGTTATGTTGTTGAGGGAAAAGAACCTCCTGTGAAATGTCCATGCTGCCAACATCCAAGAGAGTATTACGAGCCTGCTGATTTAAGTTTTTAAAAATCCTGAATAAGAGGTTAATGTATGGCTACTTATCAGTGTAAAGTTTGCGGATTCAAATATGATGAGATTAAAGAGGGAAATAAATGGAGTGAATTACATGATAATTGGACATGCCCTCTTTGTAACTCAGGTAAAACCTATTTTTCTATTGTAGAAATATATGAGTGCAGTGTTTGTGCATTCTGCTATGATGAGGAAAAAGAGGAGATTGCATGGGATAAATTAAATAAAAACTGGATTTGTCCGATTTGTTCTTCAGATAAAAGTTATTTTATTAAAAAGAATAAATGTGATGCTTTGGATGAAACTGTTGCAAAAACAGGTTCAGAACAGCATATAGAAAAAAAGTATCTTCAGGAATGGGAAAGATCTTCTGATAATATTGAAAATTATATGGATGATATTCATAGAATTTCCCTCAGCGGGAAATCTATAATAGAACCAATGAAAAGTAAAAAAAGATGTCCAGGTTGGGATGATATCTTATTCAAGGGATCACAGCTTTTCAATATGCCGCTAAATGAAGATGAGTCGATTTTAACTGAAACAATAATAGGTCCTAAGGCTGTTGTACCACTGATTTTAAATACACCAATTATTGTTTCGCATATGTCTTATGGTGCACTCTCTAAAGAGGCAAAAATTGCGTTGGCAAAAGGATCGGCAACAGTAAAAACAGCAATGTGTTCGGGAGAGGGTGGAATTCTCAGAGACTCTCTTGAAAATTCTTATAAATATATATTTGAATACGTTCCTAATAAATATTCAGTGACAGAAGAATACCTTAAAAAAGTTGATGCTGTAGAAATTAAGATTGGTCAATCTGCAAAGCCTGTGATTGGAGGGCATCTGCCAGGAAGCAAAGTGACAGAAGATATAGCAAAAGTTCGCGGGAAGCAGGTTGGAAAAGATATTATCAGCCCTGCAAAATTTATAGAAATTAACAATCGTGAGGATTTGAAGGAAACGGTTGCTACCTTGAGGAAATTGACGGAAGGAAAACCGATAGGCATAAAAATAGCCGCTGGAAATATAGAGAAAGATCTAGAAATAGCTGTTTTTGCTAAACCTGATTTTATAACACTTGACGGAAGAGCTGGTGCCACCGGTGCTGCATCTAAATTTATCAAGGATTCAACTTCTGTTCCTACACTGTTTGCACTTTTTAGAGCTAAAACTTTTTTGAAAAATAATGCTCCTGATATTTCTTTAATTATTACCGGCGGATTTAGAATATCTTCAGATTTTGCAAAAGCTTTAGCAATGGGAGCAGATGCTGTTGCAATAGCTACTGCTGCTATGATGTCAATCTGTTGTCAGCAATATAGAGTTTGCAATACGGGTAAATGCCCAGTAGGAATTGCAACTCAGGATATTGAACTTAGAAAGAGGCTTGATGTTAATAAATCAGCTGAAAGATTAAGTAATTTTTTATCTGTTTCCATTGAAGAGATAAAATCATTTGCAAGATTAACAGGAAATCACGATATACATAATTTATCAATTGATAATCTATGTACAATAAGCGCTGAAATATCGGAATACACAGATATTGGACATGTATAGCGTGGAGGAAATAGTAGAATACATTGTTATGAAACTTTCACTTATTATGCCGTATGTTACATAAGTCGGGTAATTTTATTCTCAAATATGCGAATATACATTAAATATTGCTATTAATTTTGATATAAACTTAATCGGAGTGATATTTAAAACATGTTAGAGCTCTATGATTTATTCAAATCTCCCTATCCCCACCACATTTGTCCCAAGATTGTAGAGCTCTCACATGTTCTAAACTAAGCCTAAATATTCTACCAGTTGTCCCAATGCAGAAATTATTTGTAATATATGATTTAAAATAAAATTTTTGAGAGAATTTTGAGCCGCTAATAAATATCAGTTGATAGGTGAAATAAAAAACAGGTTTATAATATAAACCTGTCAATTTTTTTTAATAGAGTAATATTTTTATTTGGAACTGTCAATATAAAGAGCAGCAGCTCCTAAAATCTGAGCACTGTTACCAAGTTCAGAGTATTCAATTTTCAATCTTTGTATAGATCTTGGATAAGTAAAGTCTCTTATTTCATTCCACATTGAATTTTCAAAGAAAATATGAGAGTCTGCTATGGATCCTCCTATAATTATAGCTTCCGGGTCAACTGCAAAAAGAACAGTTTTAATCATATTACCAAGATGAGTTCCGAATTCATTAAAAGTTTCCAATGCTTTAAGATTTCCAGACATGGCAAGGTTGTACAGCTCAAAACCGTCAACATTTCTGCTTTTAAAGAAAAAGCTGCTGCAATAATCTTCGTATCTGGCATCAAGATATTTCATCTCGCCAAATTCTCCGGCTCCGCAGTTAACATCTTTGAGCAGTGAACCATTATTGATTATTCCGCCACCGATGCCGGTACCGATAGCAAGGCCTACAAAATTTTCATATTTTTTACCCTTACCGAAGATTCTTTCTCCAATAGCAAAACAGTTTGCATCATTATTAATAAAAACTGATCTGTCAAACTCTTTTTCTAGAATATCTTTCAAGTGAATTTCTTTCCATGACGGGATATTCTGTACATCATAGATAATTCCATTTTTTCTATCAAGAACACTGGGAATACCTATACCTATACCTGCAACGTCATCACCCATTAACTGATATATTACTTTATTAATAGTGTTAATAACAGAGTCTGCATTACTGTCTTTGTCATCTGGTAATTTTTCACTGATTGTTTTCACTATAGAATTGCCTACAACTTTACCAATTCTAATATTTGTACCTCCAAGGTCTACCCCAAGTACTGCTTTTTTACTATCTGATTTCATTATATATTATACCTTTTTAGAGATTCTAAAAATTAATTTTCAAATATTAAATGTAACTTTAAATTCAAATGTCTGAAACTGTTTAAACCTACGCAGTTTCTTTTTTCTCTTTTTTAAACAGGTCTCTAAGTTTAACAGTTTTGTTATTAACCAGAGGTTTAGCCGTTATTGCTATATAGAGCATAAATAAAATTGTAAGATAAATCAGAAACATTCCTGTTCTTAAACTTGTGACATCACCTAATAATCCAATAAGAAAAGGCATAATTGCTCCTCCTATAATACCTGTACACATTATTCCTGAGAAAGAACCATGGTGTTTATCTAGAGAGTTTAGACCTAAAGAGAAAACACTACCATACATTAATGAAGTTAAGAAACCGCAAATTGTAAATGATACAAGAGAAACGTATGCTGGCCCGAACAGTGCAAAACTTAAAGAAATTAATTGCAGTATAAGGAAAACAGCCAAAACTTTTTTAACATCATACAGTTTGAGTAATAGTATTCCCAGAATACTTCCAACAGCTTGAAGAGCCCAAAAAACAGCTATAGTCTGAGCTCCAACAGTATTTGGATCGAAACCATGATAAGTACTTAAAAATTTAGAAAGCCAGTCGCTGAGTCCTTGCTCAGTTCCGACATAAGCAAATATACCAAAGAAGAAAATAAGAACGGTTTTATTTTTCAGTAGATGCAGAACTGTTTTAAATCCTTCAACTTTTTCATCTTCTTTTAATTCTACTTTAGGAAATTTAATAACAGCAATTAAAATAATTAACAGTATTGAGACTACGCCGAATATCCAGTACATGGATGCCCATGACATGTCTTTAGAAACAAGTTTTGATAAAGTCAAAAGGAAAGCATTACTATCCGGTCTTATAGGCAGATTAACTACAATATATGAATATACCAGCGGGCTTATAAAGGAAGCAGCACCAAAAAATATCTGTGTGAGTACGCTGTTAAAAGAGTAATTTTCTTCCCCTCCTGCTGTTCTTAGTAATGGCCACATTGCTGTTTGAAGAAACGCAACGCCTGCACCCATTATGAATAGAGATGTAATAAATATTGGGTAAGTTGGTATAAAACCGAAAAGAAGTGAACCAAATGCACAGATTACACACGCTATAATCATTACTGTTTTTTCACTGGTTTTTTCAATGAGATAACCGGCAGGGATTGAAACGGCGTATGCAATAAAAAAAGCAAAAGGTAAAACTCCTGCCTGAGCCAGAGTCAGGTGAAAATCTATTTTTGCTTGCGGTAGAAGTGGGCCTATAATGTTGGTTAAAAAAGATATTACGAAGAAAATGACCATAATAAGCCATACTATCAAATAATTTCTTTTCATAATGTTAATTCTCCCTTTTTATATATTAATGAGTTGTTTTCAAAAACCTGTATTTTAAATATAATATGCTTATATTTATAAAATATATATTTACGTTCCTAACAGCTTCGAATATAGAGGTATTGATTATATAAAATGGTATCCCACTTCTCTATTTTATAATACTAAGTATTAATAGATAATTATAAATGAAAAAAACTATGGATTATTTTTATAATCTTATGTGCATAATAAACATTTTTTATTAATATATCCATATGCTTTACAAAAAAATTATATTCTTTAAATGTAATTATAGAAATGACTTAAAGCTTCTTCCTCAGACATATATGCTTTATAGCATCCAAGTTCAGTTGTAGAATTTGCTCCAATAATATTTCCCATTTTCATGCAGTCTTCTATACACCAGTCTTTATAAATACCATAGGTCAGTCCAGCAAGAAAGTTATCTCCTGCTCCTGTTGTATCAATTGTTTCAACTGCATAGGAAGGGGGACCCACGAGAACAACTTTTCCGTTTATATAGGTGAGACACCCTTCTTTACCGATAGTAACTACAGGATATTTTACATATTCAGCCAGAATTTTTACTGCCTCAATAGGTGAAAATGTGTCGGTTATAGCCATGGCCTCTTTATCGCTTGGAGTAAATACTTCCACGCAATCCAGAATATCTCTGTATTTAGAAATTGGTTTGATAAGATCCCAGTTGATATCAAATATAAGAGTTGTTCCTTCTTTTTTTAACTCTGCCATTACTTCTGGATAATCTCTGATTGCGAAGCATACTTTTGAGCCTGTTAAAAAATCATATACTTCCTGTTCTGTATAGGATATTTCGTCTTTTTTATCTTCAAAAGTAATAAAGCTTCTATCATCATTAAGTGATATTACACTTGTTACAATTATTGGTTTTTTTAGATTGCTTTGAAATTTATAGTAATCATTAAACCCAAGTTCATTCAAAAGGTCACATGCCAGCAGACTTATAAAATCATTTCCTACATATGTACCTAATTTAGTATTAATATTCAACCTTTTTAATACTATTGGAAGGGCCACAGGCCCTCCGCCAAGTTGAATATTAAAATCCCTGGAGTGTACTTCTTCTCCTTTTTTAGGAAGTTGATCGATACCGGAATATATAATATCTACGGTCAATTTATCTAATACTGAAACACACATTATTTCCACTCTCCAGTATATATTGAATGTGCTTCAAGATATTTATTTACAAGTTGTTTAGCTAGACTGTAAGAGTTTACTAAGGGATGTGCTGTGAGAGCGACAATAGCAGCATCTTTACTTTTTGTCAATATTGCCTTGACAGACATATTTTCGTAGAATTTAACAGTTCTAATAAGATTCATCTGGAAAACAGGTACTTGCCCAATTTTTAGAGGATGAGCACCATTTTTATCAATTTTGCAGCTTATTTCAACTACATCTGTATCATCAAGATCATCTATAGCTCCGTTATTCGGTACTGAAATCACCATATCTACGTTTTTGCCAGTAGTAACTGCTTCTACAAACCTTAATGCAACACCTGCATAACCTCCTTCATCAGGTTCATCCAGATATTCTTGAAAAGTAGGTATTGTATCAGGACATGTTCTTCCTTTTGATGAATCTGATTCTGCCGACATGTAGCTTTTTTCTCTTCTAATGAAGGAAGACATAAATATTTTGAATGCTTTATCTATATCTGACTCTAAATCAAGTTTTTCAAGTTCAGCTGACATATCACGATTTATTTCCATAATGTGCTGTCCACGTGCTTTTTTGGATTTTATAATAGATTCAACTGCTTTTTCCCTGTAATAGTAGAAATAAAGATATACATTTAATAACATCGTTCCTCCTGAAATTGAAATAAGTTCAGGGTCAAAAAAAGACATATCAGTTTCTGAATATAATCTTTCATTAGAAATTAACTCTTTTGAAATATTTTCCCCGTTAATTTTAAAATTTCTATACCATGATAAATGATTAAGACCAAAACATTCCATTGAAAGATCATCTTCTGGAACACTCATAAGGTTTGCTAATTCATTTTTAAAGGTGCTCGGTCCATCGCATATGCCATAGACATTATTATAGCCTTCAGATCTTAATGCTTGTGTTACAAGGCCTGATGGATTGGTGAAATTGAATATTAGGACATTTTTATTTGCATGTCTTTCGATTAGTTTACAATAATCCAGTAGTGCAGGAATAGACCTCATTGCCATGGCAAAGCCTCCGGCGCCGGTTGTTTCCTGTCCTAATAAACCCAGATCCAATGCAATATTTTCATCTTCTGTTCTAGCTTCATCTTCTCCTACTCTTAATGTGGTAATAACAAAATCTGCATTTTTTACAGCCTCTACAGCATCAGTCGTTATTGAAAATTTTAAATTAGGATCCATTTTAGAAGCTATAATCTGAGCAAGCTTGCCGTATATGGAAAGCTTTTTTACATTATTATCCATAAATACTATTTCTGTAAGTCCAGCTCTGGAACTGTTTGCTACTATAGATTTTGCAAGAAATGGTGATCGTACTCCGCCGCCGCCTAATACTGTTAATTTCATAATTTTTCACCTTGTTGTTATAGATTTATATTATCATTGATAATGAGCTTTAACTGCTTCAGCTAATTTATAAAATAAGTACCCAACTATTAAAAAAAAAGATTAAATATGTTATAATAATAAGGAATATCCTGACATATTGTCAGTAAAATTACCTTAATATTTTAATAGGTGTATATATGTCACTTAAATACTCTTTTAATTATAGAAAATTTAAAACGTTAAGAAAGTCTTTAAAGTTATCGCAAAAAAATATTGCGGACTATATTGGCAAGGCATCATCCAGGACAATTATCAGATGGGAAAAAGGAGAAAATAAACCAACAGAATCTGAAATTAGATATTTATCGGAAATATTAAATGTTTCAGTCAGTGAAATATCTGATCTGGAAGAAAGTAAGAATATAAATTTACCTTATTATTATGATGAACTCAGTAACCTTGATAAAAGTACATATGATCTGTCAACTAAAACAGATTCAGAAAAGCAGAAATTACTAATTGACATTATCAGGCAGAACAAAATTCTAACCTGGCAGAATCATGAGAAGCATAAGGCTTTTTCAGATGCTATAATGATTGTGAACTCTCTAAATTATCTTGTTTACAAAAAAACGATAGAGCTTAAATATACTTTTGCAAATAACTATTTTCTCTCATATTTTGGTTTTGATGGCATAAATCAGGTTCAGGGGCAGAGGAATTCAGATATCTGGAAAAATAAGAAAAACTGGAATGAAATAACAATCCTTGAAAAAAAAGTTTTTGATACAGGAATTCCAGTCAAAAATCAATTAATAAATATACCCAGGACATTTGGTTTAAACGGAAGCGGGATAGTTAATATTATACCGCTATATAATGATGACGGTCAGATAAAAGAAATTGTATGTTCAATTAAAGATATTTCAGGTGAACAGGCTTTAAATGAAAAATATTTTTACATGGAATCTGCATTGGAAAAACTTGAACATGTAATATGGATAATTAAACTTGAACCTTACAGACACTTTTTATATATAAATAATGCAATAGAAAAGATTTATGCAGCAGGGAAAAATGAGTTTTTTAAAAATGCAGATTTCTGGCTGGATTTTATACACAAAGATGACATTAAAAGAGTAAAAAATGAACTTTCCGACAGAAAAGAGGAATTCATTTACAGAATAGTAGTAAATAATAGTGAAATACGCTGGATTAGACATTTCTTATATAGAGCCGAAGTGCAGGGATCAAAAATTGAGTTTGGTGTAATTAAAGATATCACTAAAAATATGAATGATGAGAAACTCAGGCTCATGATGGAAACCAGTATTAATTCAATGAAAGAAACATTTGGTATAACAGATCCAAATTCTGTTGAAAGTTTATATTTCAGTAAATCACGTGCTGAGATATATGGATATCCAATGAGTAAATTAGTTAAAGGAGGCCATGACTTTTGGCTGAATAAGTGTGTACATCCTGATGATTATCAAGAACAGAAGCAATATACTGAAAATGATTCATGGCCTAAAATGAGAAGGTTCAGAATTATTAGAGGTGATGGTAAAGTTCGCTGGCTTGAGACAAGACGTATAACTATAACATTCTACGGGCATAAATATCTTGGGTATTTCGAAAGTGATATTACAGGCAGAATAGGTAAAGAAGAAGAGCAGAGAGTAAAAGAAGGCAGAGCTTATTCAAAAGGATATCGAAAAGCCCAACTTAAAATGGCAAAAACCCTGAAAGATATGGGTGTTTCAACTAATTTACTTACGGAAGCTTGTGAACTATCAGTTTTAGAAATTAATGAATTGTAATTATTATTGTAGAATAAAATTAATTAAAAACAGAGTATTATATAGTGTTTATTACTAGAAAAATATATTTTTAAGGATTATATATAAATTAATCATAAATTTTAAGGAGAATAGAAATGATAAAATTCAAATCACAATTTATAACTGGAGCATTGGTTGGAATTGGTATAACCACAGCTGGTATATATCTTTATAAGAAAAATCAGTCTAAAATTGATAATTTCCTTAGAAGTCAGGGAGTTAATATTCCTTCAACAAAAGATAAAGATTATTCTTCTATGACATTGGAGGAACTGACACTGTCAAAAGAAAAAATTGAAGACCTTGTTGCTGAAAAAGAACTGGTTAAATCAGAGAAATAGATATTTTTACAGCCATATTGAACTTAATATAATATGGCTGTAGATATTATTTATAATGATCAGTCCAATGTACAAAACAGGTTTGTAAAATTATGAAATATTTATTAACAGTATTGGCTTTAAGTTCTGTCGGCAGCATTTTGAAAAGAAAAAAATCATCTCTCCCATCATTTAAAAATATAATTGAGGTTGCTCATAGTATAGATGGACGTGTTAGATTTATTATCCCTTCAGTATGTCATAATCCGGAACATAAAAAAACATTGGAAAATGAATTATTGAAAATTGACGGTATTTCTTTAATCAGAGTGAGTAAAATTACAGGTAGTTTGCTTGTATGTTTTGATGAGAGTAAAATCAGCACATTTATTATTTTTTCATCAGTAGTTCATTTATTAAATCTGGATATTGATTTAACTAATGTGGAAGGAAGTCTGACCAAAGAAGCAGTACTAATTAAAGATTCTCTTAACAGAGGAATATATGAGAAGACAAATGGTATTTTAGACCTGAAATCTACTGTAATACTCTCTCTCTTTATTTTAGCCACTGGAACTTTTATCTCTAAAAAAGTTAAAACTACTTCCCGCATGACTTTTTTGTGGTGGCTGTATAATTCTTTACACTAAGGCATAAACAAGAATGAATAGAATTTTGTTAACGGCATATAAGCATATGTCTAAAATTACCGTGCTGCATAGCTTGCCTGGACGTTTGAGAGTCTATATCCCAGGAATGAAAAAACTTCAAAATTCTGAATATAGAAAATATGAAAATGTTTTTATAGATTTAATAGATGAAATTCAGGGAATTAATGATGTGGAAAGTAATTTTATAACTGGGAATATTTTGATAAATTACAATAACTCAGTTATTACAGAAACTGGAATTATCTCAGGTTTGAATCATATAAGAGATGAACTGATTGATTATTTTATGAATAACAGTGATAAGATGACAACAGAATCTGAAGAGAATATCGTATCAGAAATAAAATCTTTAATATCAAAGGAAATAAAACTATTATAAAATTATGTTTAACGATGACTCCAGACAATCTGCTTTAAAATGTAATATTATCCATAGCCTGCCAGGGCGAATTAGAATAAATTGCAAAGGATTAGCTTATTTAACTAATTTTAATAATGATATGCTTATTAAAATTAATAATATTGAAGGAGTCATAGAATCTGAAATATCAAATATAACATCTAATATTCTGCTTTTTTACAAAAGTGAAATTGTGAATCAGAACAGGTTGCTGGAAGTTGTAGAAAATATTATATCCCAGTATGCTATTCATGCTTATCAGAATGAATTAATCAAAAAGAATTCGAATTCAGCAGAAGAAAGAAATTTGCATGATGAAAGTATATCAAAAATTATTTTTAATCTAAGTCTTTCTTTAGGATTAATGGGATTATCATTTCTTAGAAAACGAAATAATCCTCTGACTCCAGGACGTGGTATTTTTAACATAGTAACAACAGGTATCTTATTTCTTTCATATCCTCTCTTAAAAAGTGGTACTCTTGCAGTCAAGAAAAATAAAAGACCTAACGCAGATACTCTTGAAGCTATAGCAATTTTGACTAGTCTACTTTCAGGTAGAGAATTATCTTCTTTAACCATTCTGTTTTTGCATAATGCAGCTGAACTTATGACGATTTATGCGATGAATAGAACAAAAAATGCTATACGCGGACTGTTGTCTGTTCAGGGAGATTTTGTATGGAAAGTAATAGAAAACGGTTCTTTAGTTAAAATTAAAGTTGAAGATGTTGAAGTTGAAGATTTAGTTGTAAATCATCCTGGCGAAAAAATAAGTATTGATGGTGTAATTACTGAAGGTAATGCATTGATTGACCAGAGTGCTATAACTGGTGAATATATGCCAGCAAATAAAAGTATTAGTGATGAAGTTTTTGCTGGAACTGTTGTAAAAACAGGAACTATAACAATAAAAGCTTTAGCTATTGGCGATAGCACTGCTGTCAGCAGAATTATTCATATGGTCGAAAATGCTCCTAATAAAAAAGCTGCAATACAGAACTATGCTGATAAGTTATCTGAAATTCTAATTCCAGCCAATCTAATTCTTTTTGTCTCAGTCTGGTTCTTTACAAAGAATATTTCTAAAGCATTAAATATGCTGGTAATAGATTATTCCTGCGGTATTAGACTGTCGACAGCTACCGCATTAACTGCTGCTATTAATACTGCAGCAAAGAATAATGTTCTCATTAAAGGCAGTAACGTTGTTGAACAGATCTCAAACTCTGATACTTTGATATTGGATAAAACAGGAACGCTGACCAAAGGAAGACCTGAAGTAGTCAGTATTCTTCCTGTAACAAGTGATATATCTACATTAGAAATTATAGAGTACGCCGCTGCTGCTGAAGAAACTTCAAGTCATCCTGTCGCTTCATCTATACTGGATAAACTTCACTCTAAAGGCGGCAAAATTAAACCTCATGGTAAGGTACTTGTTACTACTAGCAGGGGGGTTGAAACTACAGTTAATGATATTGTTGTCAGAGTTGGTAATAAACGTTTTATGAATGAAAATAAAATTCATACTCATCCATTAAGAGGACAGGTCACTAAACTTTCTTTATCTGGTGAAAATGTTGTTTTTGTTTCTAAAAATGAGAATGTTATCGGAGTAATCGGCATTCGTGATCCATTAAGAGATAATATGAGAAAGGCAATTAACAGGCTGAGGATAAATGCCAAAATAGATGATATTATACTATTGACCGGTGATCAGGAACAGCAGGCAGAAGTTGTTTCAAACCGGTTGGGGCTTGACAGATATGATTCAGAACTGATGCCTGAAGATAAAGCAAAAGCAATACTTCAGTTGCAGAGTAATGGAAGCGGTGTTGTTATGGTTGGAGACGGCATTAATGATGCACCTGCTCTTGCTTATGCCGATGTCGGGATTGCCATGGGGACTACTAAAACAGACATTGCAATGGAAACTGCCGATGTTACAATCGCAAGTGATAATCCTCTTATGCTTCCTTCACTATATTCACTTACAAATGAAACCATGTCTGTAATTAAACAGAACTTTGCTGTATCTATAGGTATTAATACTATAGGACTTTTGCTTGGCGGGGCTGGTGTTATTTCTGTTTTTACAGGTGCTCTCCTTCATAATAGCAGCACCATTCTTGTAGTAGGAAATTCTTTGCGTATTCTTTTCTTTAATATGAAAAAAAGGAATTAAATAATGTTATCGTCGAAAATAATAATTGTACACTGCCTACCTCACAGATTTAGATTTTATTGTCCGCATATACATCTGTTTGATGATAATCTTACAAAATATATTTTGAAAAAAGATGCGATAAAATCATTTGAATATAATCCTGTCAGCATGCATGGGTTGATTACTTTTAATCCAAATAAAATTGATCATAAACAGGTACTATGTAGGATTATTATTGGCATGTCTCTGAAAGAGAGCTATGGAGAAGTTAGAGTTCATGACCATACTCATCAGATTAGTAAAAACAGTCTTATTATGTCATTATTAGCAGTAGCGATCCTGAAAGGGGTAAGATATAAAAGTAAACATTTTAGCAAGACGGTATATTTCGGTACACTGTTTACTGCAGTAAATTCTTTGTCTAATCATGTTATTAAGGAAAGCTTTTCTACTTCATTATATAAAGTTATGACCCTGCATAATCCTGAAACAAATGAAGAGTACCACCATGTTGAAATTAGTGAAGGGGGTATTTTTTCATCATTATTATCCAGTATAACAGGCAGAGCAAAAAGAAAAAGAGGAATGTCTATGAAACAGATAGCATTCGCTAAAGAGTAGTTTGGAATACTATAATTAACTCCAGAATTTTTTACTGGCCAATGTGATTTAATTTTGAAATTAAATATAATCTAATTAATAACACCTAAAATTAGTTAATAAAATATTGTAAAACAATAATTTATAATCAAGAAGCAACTGTAAGCCACAGTTGCTTCTTATAAATGAAGATTTGTTTCTCTATTGTAAAAAAACTATTCTACAGTTTTGCCTCCCTTAAGGTCAGCAATAATTTTCTTATATTTGTAAACTTGTTTGTCCTGGATAATTAAATAAGCAAAAAACTGTGTGACTATTCCGCCTGCTATGCATATAATAGCCATTAATAGACACATTTTAGCTATTCCCATTTCGTGCTGCATCCATGGAAGTAGTACAATCCCTACAGTTGCTCCGGCTTTGGCGAATGCCGCAGAGAATCCGTGTCCTGTTGCTCTTAAGTTTGTTGGATATACCCTGGCCGGAATCATGAAAGTCATTGGGTTAGGACCGGCATTTACGCAGAGATAAAATAGAACAAATCCTAGAAACACCATTGGTGTATACCATACGGTGCCGAGTGCATAATTAGTACTCATCAGAACTAACATACCAATCCCCATTCCGTAAAATCCTAAAGAGGATAGTTTTACCATACCTCGTTTTTTTACAAGAATTATGGCTATGACAATTCCAACAACTAAAAATATATCAACGACAAGAGCACTTTTTATAGAATGTAGGTCTTTTTCAATGAAACTGTGAGCATTATTATGAAAAAGCTTGCTAAGAATAATAGGAGTAAAAATACCTATACCGTAAAAAGCAATATCCATCAAAAACCATGGTACAGCTGAAAGCACAGTAAGTTTTATAAATTGAGGTTTAAAAATATCTGTAAATTTTGTTTCTCTAATTTCCTGTTTTTGAAGCCTGACTTTTGCATCATTGATTTCAGAAAGGTTTTTAGCAGCTTTTTTAGTTTTTCCCTGTGAAGCTAACCATTTTGAACTTTCTGGCATTCCTAACCTGAAAAAGAATAGTATAGCAGCAAATAGAGCAGGGATGCCGAGCATTATCCTCCATGTCCAGACATGAGGTACGAAATAAAGAAGTATAACTCCCATTAAAGCACCGGCAACGGCTCCGATAGCCTGGAATGAGAAATTACCAACCTGCATTCTTTTTCTATTTTTCTTTGGGATAAGTTCTGCAATGTATGATGAATTTACTGGGTATTCACCACCTATTCCAATGCCGGCAATAAATCTGAAAATTATAAGTGACCATACTGACCATGCAACACCGCACAAGATTGAAAATATGATAAAAATAATCATATTCAATAAAAGAATAAATTTTCTTCCAAGTGTGTCTGTTAAACGTCCGAAAACAGCAGCACCTATGATTGCACCTATTGGAGCTGCTGCTCCAATTAGACCTATCATTAACGGATCACTTCCAAGCCATGTAAAATCCTGCATCAAAAGCGGCATGGCTACACCTATGATAAATAAATCAAACCCATCAAGGGCGAATCCGGCACCTGTTATGAGCCATAGTCCCCAGTGCCTAAGTGTCATTTCATGTTCATTTATAGCTTCTGCTACTGGTACTTTTGGTATTAAAACTTTAGTTCTATTTTTCCCTACCATTGAAAATATCCTTTTTATGAAATTATATTTGGTAAATTTTCTGTGTATATTACAATTATTTAATTAATAGTTAATATTAAGCTAAATCTGTTTAATTTTTGTACAAATGAGATTTATTTGGCAATTGTTAGTTTTGTGTTAATAATTTTAACCATAAAGGATCTCAATAACAACTAATTTTTATATAGCAGTAATTTAGGTGCTGAATATAAAACTTAATAATATACTCTTTCTTTTTCAAGAATACTCATATGGATAAGACTCCAGTATTCTTTTCCCATTTTTCTAGATTCTCTTGAAATTCCTTCATGCACAAAACCCATAGATTCATAACACTTCTTAGCTGATATATTAAAATCAAAAACATGAAGATCTATTCTGTGAAGTTTGAATTCGTCAAAACCTTTTTTTAATACTGCTTTGACTATTTCCTTACCATAACCTTTTCCTCTGTACGTTTTATCTCCAAGTAAAACTCTGCTCATTGTTGCTGATTTATTAGTTAAGTCTAAGTTGTTTAATTCTATATGACCGACATGCTTATGATTTGTCAAATCAAAAACAGAGTATATTTTTCTAATAGATTGTTTCTGAAGCATTCCATTCCTGTATTCGTCAAGTTGATCATAACTCAGAGGAAATTTAAATATAGGACCGGCCCACTGTAATAGGAATTCAGGATTATCTGACCACATAATTAAATCTTCATAATCATTTTGCTGAAACTCTTTTAACATAACTTTCATATCATTACCTCTATTGTTATTATGTATTGAGTATAGAATTTGAAATTCTATTTTTTATTTTACTTATCATAGAATTATCATTTTTATCTTTGATGAATAAAATAATTATTTATGATTATAAT